>MDTE01116762.1_pt1 | contig 20211 bp, 27 predicted proteins | sample 811231 | NCBI WGS metagenome assembly MDTE01 (sample SAMN05326651, study PRJNA326480) | marine metagenome | isolation source: seawater | place: Indian Ocean: Red Sea | collected 2010 | reverse complement strand
TTAGTTGAAATAGACAATTTAATAAAGAATGGCAAAAATTAAAAAAGTTAAAGGCCGACAGGTTTTTGACAGCAGAGGTAATCCAACGGTTGAAGCTCAAGTCTATTCAGAAAATGGATCTGCATTAGCAATAGTTCCTTCAGGTGCATCCACAGGAACACATGAAGCTTATGAGCTTAGAGATAAAGATAACAAAGATTATTTGGGAAAAAGTGTTTTAAAAGCTATTGAAAATATTGAAGGCCCTATTTTAAAAGCGATAGTTAATTTTGATTCCAGCGAACAATTCAAAATAGATAAAACTTTAATTGAATTAGATGGAACAAGCCAAAAGAAAAAACTTGGTGCAAATGCAATTTTAGCTGTTTCAATGGCGGTATGCAAATTAACTGCAATCGAAAATAAATTATCTTTATTTAAAAGTCTTAGAAAGTCACAAACATATCAATTACCAGTACCTCTATTAAATATAATAAACGGAGGTGTTCATGCTAATAATAATTTGGATATCCAAGAGTTTATGATTAGACCTGAAAAATCTAAATCATTTTCGGAAGCTATGCGAAAAAGTTTTTTGGTAATTCAAAACTTAAAACTAATGGTTGATAATATCAATGTAGGTGACGAAGGAGGTTTTGCTCCAAATTTAAAAAATACAGAGGAGGCAATTCAATTAATATGTAATGCAATAGAGAAATCAGGATTTAAACCGGGAGAAGATATTTCCATCTGTTTAGATGTTGCTGCAAATGAATTAAAAAAACCGATTGTTCTTAACGATTACTTGCAATTAATTAAAAAATATCCAATCAAATCAATTGAAGATCCCTTTAAAGAAGACGAATGGGATTCGTGGAAAAAATTAACAAATCATACAAATATACAAATTGTTGGCGACGATTTATTTGCTACTAATTATAAAAGATTAAAAAAAGGAATTAACGAAAAAGCAGCTAATGCCGTTTTAGTTAAACTTAATCAGATTGGTACTGTAAGTGAAACATTGAATGTTATTGAATTAGCTCATAAAAATGGTTTCAAAACAATTATTTCTCACAGATCTGGCGACTCGGAAGATACATTTATAGCCGATTTAGCAGTTGCGACAAATTCTTCTCAAATTAAAACGGGATCATTAGCCAGATCTGAGAGGGTTGCCAAATATAATCGTTTATTAAGAATTGAAGAGGAACTTGGAAATTCTGCAAAAATGGCTAAAATCTAATTATGAGATTTTTTGAAGTTTTAAAAAGAAGAAATATATTGTTTTTAAACATTTTTTTGTTTTTATACATAGCGATCAATCTTTTTTCAGGAGATAGAGGACTTCTATCTTTTTTTGAAAAAAATGATTTAGAAAAAAAGCTTAAAGAAAAAAAAATCTTATTAAAAAATGAGATAAGCGAAATTGAAAATAAAAATCTTCTATTATCGGAAAATTTAAACTTTGATTTTTTAGATATTCTTATAAGAGAAAAATTAAAATATGGTTATAAGAATGAAATTATTATTAAACTAAATGAATAAACCTAGACATCCAGAAAAAGTAAAAAAACCATTTAATCCAATAAAAAAAAAACCAAGTTGGATCAGATCTAAAATTTTAGATACAAGAACTTTCTTTAAAACAAAAGCGGTAGTTAATAAAAACAATCTTAATACAGTTTGTCAGGAAGCTAATTGTCCCAATATTACCGAATGTTGGAGTAAAAAGCACGCTACGTTTATGATTATGGGGGATACCTGCACAAGAGGGTGTGCATTTTGTGATGTTAAAACTGGCAAACCTAATAAATTAGATCCATTGGAGCCATTTAAAATTTCTAAAGCGGTAAAAGAGCTTAACCTTAATCATGTTGTAATAACCTCTGTTGATCGCGATGATTTAAAAGATGGTGGTGCCGATCATTTTAAACAGGTTGTTTTAGAAACAAAAAAAAATAATCCCAAAACAACTATAGAGGTTTTAACACCTGATTTTTTAAGAAAAGGTAATGCCTTTGAAAAAGTTCTTCAAGCATCACCAGATGTTTTCAACCATAATATAGAAACTGTTCCAAGCTTATATTTGACCGTTAGGCCTGGATCGAGATATTTTGCATCTATTAAATTATTAGAGTCTGCAAAAAAAATTAAACCAAATGTATTTACTAAATCTGGTCTTATGGTTGGTTTAGGGGAAAGCAAGAATGAAATATTGCAAGTTATGGACGACCTTAGATTAGCAAACGTAGATTTTCTTACTATTGGTCAATATCTTCAACCTTCTCCACGCCATTATCCTCTTAATAGATATTATCATCCCAATGAATTTAATGATTTAAAAAATATTGCTTTATCAAAAGGCTTTTTGTTGGTTGCTTCATCCCCTTTAACAAGGTCTTCATACCATGCAGATGAAGACTTTCAGAAATTAAAAATAGTTAGAGATAACCAAATAAGATGCCAAGGGCTTCAGTAACAAAAATTATTCCATGTAATAAAAAAGATCTAATAGACATGATATTAGACATCGAAAAATATCCTGAATTTGTACCATGGTGTTTAAGTGGCAAAATACATAAAAAAAACGAAATGGTTGATATGATTGAAATTGAAGCTGATTTAACTGTAGGTAAGAAATTTTTAAATCAAACCTATAAAAGTCATGTGACATATTACAAAGACAAAGACAAGATTGTTGTAAGCAATATTGGTGGTCCTTTAAAACACCTTAAGAACGAATGGAGAATTAAAGAAGTTAACAATCAAAGTGAAATTAACTTCACAATAGATTTTGAAATAAAAAATATTTTTTATAATATGGTTATGTCTAATTCTTTTGATCAGGGATTAAAAAAAATCGCAGATGCTTTTGAAAAAAGAGCAATAAATTTATTCAACAAACATTAATGATTACTACTATTTTATTCACAGTTTTATTTTTAATTATTTGGTATTATTTGAGAGATTCAATAAATTATCTTAAATCTGGTGACCCTAAAGAGAATGATAAAAATTATTGGATGTTTTCATATGATTTTAAAGATGATAAAAGTCACAAAATGTATTGGGACAAAAATACTCAATCAATAAATAAAAAAAAAAGAATAAGAAATAAGCTTATTTTTCTTCTTTACTTAGATACAATAGTTCTTTTCATATTAGCAAATAGTTTAGCAGCAAAAATGATGATAATAATTTTTAATTAAATTGTTTTCAAAATCATTTCTAAAGCTTTTTTAACTGCAGCTTGTTGAACTTTAGGACGTTTTTTGTTTTTAAATAAAAATCTTTTTATTTTAATCTTTTTAGCTTTTTTTATACCCACATAAACCAATCCAATTGGTTTTTTTTTGGTTCCACCTTTAGGTCCAGCGATACCAGTTATAGAAATATTTACATCACATTTGCTAATTTTGCTTAAATTATTAACCATAGAATAACAGCATTGTGAACTTACAGCTCCATACTTTTTTATGATTTTTTGTGGTATTTTTAAAATTTGATTTTTTGATTGATTAGAGTAAGTAACAAAACCCATCACAAACACTTTAGAAGAGCCGCTCACAGAGGTAATATTACTTGAAAGCATTCCACCCGTACAAGATTCGGCAATAGCTAATTTAAGTCTTTTTTTTCTAAGCTGGGTAATTATTTTTTTATTTATTTTATTCATTAAAAAAACAAAGTTTTTCCAAGCATAAATAATATAAGGCAGATAACAACATAAAACCCAGCTAAAATATCATCAAATAAAATACCAAAAGTGTTTTTGTATTTTCTATCAATATAGTCTATTGGAAAAGGTTTTAACCCATCAAATAATCTAAAAAGAAGAAAGAACCAAAGATAAATTTGTAAGGCTTCAGGTATAGAATTAGTTCTACTTGAATGAAAAAGCTCATATAAAATTATTGGTATTGATTGTCCTATAAATTCATCGATAACAATTTCTTGTGGATCTTTATCTTTAAATTTACCCAAACATGTTTTAATTGCAAAAAAAGAATAAAACAGAATTACTAATAAAAAAATTAAAACAATTAGAACAGGAACTTTAAAAAAATATATAACTAAAAATAAAAATAATATTGTAAATAAAGATGCCCAAGTTCCTCGATATTTTTGAATTGTTCCACCGAAAACAAAAAGAGTTATTAAATAATAGTTTAATTTATTAATCATACTTAATTACTGAAGCTAATACTTCTGCAGCTATGGCTTTTTCTTTTCCAATTACACCTAATTTTTCAGTTGTTTTACCCTTAATATTAATTTGGTTTTTTGAAATTTCGCATATATTACTTATTTTATCTATCATTTTACTTTTATATTTTTTAATTTTAGGAGTTTGTGTAATTATATTTAAATCTATATTATTTATATAATAACCTTTAGATTTAATTCTGTTTATTACTTTTTTTAATAAGATTGTTGATCGTATATTTTTGAATTTTTTATTTTTATCAGAAAACATTTGTCCTATATCCCCCATACTACATGCTCCGAGTATAGCATCTGTTATGGAATGCAATACAGGATCACCATCTGAATGACCTAAAGTTCCTAGTTTAGATTTTATTCTTATACCACCTAAATAAAGTTTCCTATTTGGAACGAGTCTATGAACATCAAAACCTATACCGTTTCTAGTTTTAATATCCATATATTTTTTAAGCATTAAAAGATCATTTTTCTTTGTAATTTTAAAATTATTCATTTCTCCATCGATAAATCTTACTTTTTCTAAAGAATTTAATAATGAAAGATCATCGTCTTTATAAAGAGATTTATTTTTAGAATGAAGGTTGAGTATTTTTTTATATTTAAAAGACTGTGGTGTTTGTGTAGAAAAAAAATTTTCCCTTGGATGATTTAAAAAATTATTTTTATTAATGTGTTCTTTTAGTGCATCATGAATTGGTAATTTAGGAATTACAGCATTTCCATTAGAAGCATTTATGATTTTATTTATTAATCTGATAGAAAAGTTTGGTCTCGCAGCATCATGTATAAGAACATTTGAACATTTAATTTTCTTTTTTTTTATAAATTGAAGAGCTTTTACGGTTGATTCTTGCCTTGTTTTTCCACCAATTATTTTAAATAAATTCTTAATCTTAATTTTTTTTAAAAACTTTATATGCTTTTTGTTTATAACAATAATGGTATTTTTAATTTTTTTTATTTTGGCAAATTTGACCAAAGAATGTTCTAAAAGAGTTTTTTTACCAACCTCAATGAAAGGTTTAGGTATTTTAGAATTAAATCTTTTACTTTCCCCTGCGGCTAATAAAATTAAGCAAAAACTCATTGTGTTAATTTACCTTATATTTATGTAACATGTTAATAATTAAATGAAAAAAAAATCATCATCAATCAAAGAGATTATAAGAGATGCCAAAAAAGGAAAAATGTTTATTTTGGTGGATAATAAAGATAGAGAAAATGAAGGAGACTTAGTTGTTCCTGCATCTAAAGTAAACCCAAAAAAAATTAACTTTATGGCTATGCATGGTAGAGGATTAATATGTTTAGCACTTACATCTAAAAAAGTTAAAAAATTAAATTTACCACTAATGTCATCAATTAATAAATCAAGAACCCAAACAGCCTTTACAGTTTCAATTGAGTCTAAAAAGGGAATTTCTACAGGGATCTCTGCTTATGACAGAGCAAAAACAATAAAAGTTGCTATTAAACCATCCTCTAATAAAAAAGATATTGTTTCACCCGGTCATGTATTTCCTTTAGTTGCAAAAAATGGAGGTGTTCTTGAAAGGGCTGGCCATACAGAAGCATCTATAGATATTTCCAAGTTAGCAAAACTCAACCCAAGTGCTGTTATATGCGAAGTAATGAATGAAGACGGAACAATGGCTCGCTATAATGATTTAATTCCTTTTGCAAAGAAACATAAGTTGAAAATTGCAAGAATTGAAGATTTAATTTCTTATAGATTAAAAAACGAGAGACTTATAAAATTTGTTTCAAATAAAAAAATTAAAGTTAAAAATTTTGGAAATTTTGATTTAAAAACTTTTAAAAATAAATTAGATGGATCAGAGCACTACGCTATTACAAAAGGAAAATTTAATGGCAGTAAATCATCGAGAGTAAGAGTTATATCAACGAATATTTTAAATAGTTTCTTTAATTTTAATAAGGATATATTTAAAAATTCTCTTAGATATTTAAATAAATTTAATAATTTTGCTCTAATTCTTGTTAAGGGATCAAACTCTAATACAGTTTCTTCTCAGAATAATAGAATATTGAGATATTACGGTGTTGGGGCACAAATAATTAAAGAACTAAAAATAAAAAAAATGATATTAGTTTCTAGATCAAAAAAACGTATAATTGCACTTAGGGGTTATGGTATAGAAATCACGAAACAGGAGATTATTAAATGATACCAAAAATTTGTTTTATTATTTCAACTTATAATGAAGATATAACCAATGAAATTTTTAATAGCGCAAAGAAAGAATTAGATAGATCTGGTATAAAAAAAGCTGATGTTGTAAAGGTTCCGGGAGCTTTTGAAATTCCTGTTGCAATTTCAAGAATTATAAAAAAATATGATGGGTTTATAGCAATCGGCTGTATTATAAAAGGAGAAACTGCTAACTTTGATTTAATTTCTAAAGCAATAACCGATGGTATTATGCAGATATCTATTAAAGAAAAAAAACCAATTGGAAACTCAATAATAACTTCTTTCAATAGAGAACAGGCTTTAAAAAGATTTGACAAAGGAAAAGAAGCTGTTTCAGCAGTTTTGAAAGTTTTAAAAATTAAGTAATGGTGGAAGTTAATCAAAATAACAATGCAAGAATAATTGTTGTCCAAAAACTTTACGGTTATTTCTTAAATAAAGAATCAAAAATATCTTTTCCCAAACATAGATATAAAAAATTTATTAAAGATACAGTTATAGGAACTTTAGAAAGAGAAGAACTTTTATTAGAAAATTTAAAAATGATTTTAAAAGATGAATTTAACCCTTCCAGGACTGACTTAATTTTAAAACTAATGATTTTGTCAGCAACTTTTGAGCTCATGTTCAACCACAAAACACCTATAAAAGTCGTTGTTAGTGAATATATTAAAATATCAGATTTCTTTTTAGAAAACGCCCATAAAAGCTATTTAAACGCAATTTTAGATAAAATTTCAAAAAATGTTAGGAAAGATAGTGAATAATATCTTGCCTTTTATCCCTTTTTTTGGCAATTTCCTGTTTTTTATTTTATCAAAAGTGGGGATATATCATTGGAAAATTTATACTTAATTGTTTTCGTAGGAATTTTAGCAGTAGTTTATAGTTATTTTTTAAGCAAACAAATTATTTCTTCAAGTCCAGGAAGTAGTAAAATGCAAGAAATTGCTGAAGCTATACAAATTGGTGCTAAAGCTTATTTGAATAGACAATATAAAACTATAGCTATTGTTGGTGTAATAGTTTTAATAATTATTAGTTATTTTTTTAGTTTACTAGTCGGTCTTGGTTACTTCATAGGTGCACTACTTTCCGGTGTAGCCGGATATGTTGGAATGTTAATTTCTGTTGAAGCAAATGTTAGAACAGCTGAAGCCTCAAGGACAAGTCTGCAAAAAGGTTTAACAATGGCTTTTAAATCTGGTGCCATCACAGGACTTCTTGTTGCTGGTCTAGCTTTGTTAGCAATTTCAATTTACTATTGGGTTCTATTATCTTTCAATGTGGAGAGCAGGGAATTAATAAACGCTTTAATAGCATTGGGTTTTGGAGCCTCTTTAATATCTATTTTTGCAAGATTAGGTGGAGGAATCTTTACTAAAGGCGCTGATGTAGGTGCAGATTTAGTTGGTAAGGTTGAGGCTGGAATTCCAGAAGACGACCCCCGAAATCCTGCGGTAATAGCCGACAATGTAGGGGATAATGTTGGCGATTGTGCAGGGATGGCGGCAGATCTTTTCGAAACGTATGCAGTAACTATTGTTGCTACAATGGTTCTTGCTTCGATTTTTTTTTTCAAACAATGAAAGCATGATGATATATCCATTAGCTATTGGCGGCGGATGTATTATTGCATCTATTATCGGAACTTTTTTTGTAAAACTCGGTAAAAGTAAAAATATTATGGGTGCTCTTTATAAGGGTTTTGTAGTTACAGCTTTAATTTCATTAGTTTTACTTTATCCCATTACCTCAAATATTATTGGTTTGGATAATTCATTTAAAGTAGGAAGCAAAGATTTTACTGGATTTGATTTATACTATTGTGGTGTTATTGGATTAGTTGTAACAGGGCTTATAATTTGGGTTACAGAATACTATACCGGCACCAATTATAGACCTGTTAGAAGTGTAGCCAAATCTTCGACTACAGGACATGGAACAAATGTAATTCAAGGCTTAGCTGTTTCAATGGAAGCAACAGCATTGCCGGCTTTAATAATTGTTGCTGGAATAATTGCAACAAATGAACTTGCTGGTTTATTTGGTATAGCAATAGCTGTTACAGCAATGTTGGCTTTAACTGGAATGGTTGTTGCTTTAGATGCTTATGGACCCGTAACAGATAATGCCGGAGGTATTGCAGAAATGTCAAAATTACCAAAGAATGTTAGAAAAACTACAGATGCACTTGATGCTGTAGGTAACACTACTAAAGCAGTTACAAAAGGTTATGCAATTGGTTCTGCTGGGTTAGGTGCTTTGGTGCTTTTTGCTGCCTACACTGAAGATATTAAATTTTTTTCTACAGTTTCTGGTTCGAGATTAGAAGGAATAAATGTAAGTTTTGATCTTTCAAATCCATTTGTGGTTATCGGTTTATTAGTCGGTGGTATGTTACCTTATCTGTTTGGATCAATGGGGATGCAGGCGGTTGGAAGGGCAGGCGGTGCTGTTGTTGTTGAAGTTAGAAGACAATTTAAAAAAATACCAGGTATTATGAAAGGAAAAAGAAAACCAGATTATGGAAAATTAGTTGATCTTTTGACTAAGGCTGCCATTAAAGAAATGATAATACCATCCCTTCTTCCAGTTCTATCACCAATCATTTTATATTTAATTATTTACTCTATCGGCGGTCTAGAAGCAGCCTTATCTTCTGTTGGGGCAATGTTGTTAGGTGTTATTGTTACAGGTTTATTTGTTGCAATATCAATGACTGCAGGTGGAGGTGCATGGGATAATGCAAAAAAATTTATCGAAGATGGTAATTATGGAGGAAAGGGATCAGAATCTCACAAGGCAGCTGTTACTGGTGATACAGTTGGCGATCCATACAAAGATACAGCTGGTCCGGCGGTTAATCCAATGATTAAGATAACTAATATTGTAGCGCTACTTCTCTTAGCTGTAATAGCTCATTAAACTTATTTTTTTCGTTTTTTTGGCGAATTCGTTTGCATTTTAGTTCTTAAACTTGAAAGAAATGATTCTAAAAAAGTTCCCCTGTTTATTGTGTTCTCAGTAACTTTTTCCGTGAATTTGTGATCCTTCATTTTATTTTTATCATAAAAAAGTTTCTCTTCTAAAACTCCGTATTTATTGAACTTAACCACCAATACATTGTTGTTTAAAAAAACATCATTTCCAAGTTTATGAAGACCACCCTTTGTTTTCGTTCTTTCTATATAAAACCAAGTATTTTCATCTTTAATAGATTTAACATGAGGTTCACCAAGAACATCAATAACATCATTTTTATTACTTACATTTGTTTTTATTAAAACCTCTCTTTTTTCTAGAAAAATTATTCCATGTGTTTTAACAACTTTGTTTTTTTGACAGTTGAATAATGTAAAAGATAAAAGTAATATTAATAATATTTTTAGATGTTCGCTTCTTATAAAAAACATAACAATCAACTTTACAATAAATTAGTCGAATTATCACGAAATAAATTTTTTTATCAGGACCTTAAATTACTTGATAATTTTGAGACAAGAGTACTTTTAATCTTTTTTCATTTTATAATAATCTTAAGACTTAAAAAGAAAGAAATTAACAAGGATAGATCGCAAGACTTGTTTGATAATATATTTCAGAATATTGAAGTAAATATTCGAGAATTAGGCTATGGAGATACTGGCGTAAACAAAACCATGAAAAATTTGAATAAAATTTTTTATGATATTTTATTTAAAATTGATGAATCTAAAAATTCGTCTTTTTTAGACAAAGAAAACTTATTAAATAAATATTTTTATAATTCTGAAAATACTAACAAGCAAAACACTGTTAAATTGGCTAATTATATGGAAGATTTTCAAAATTTTTGTTTTGATTTAAACGTCAATAATGTGTTAAACGGTTCTATAGATTTTAAATTTAAAGTGTAAAAATGGCTGTACCAAAAAGAAAAACTTCAGTATCTAGAAGAAACAAAAGAAGATCTCATCACAGAATTCTTGCCGTAAATGTTGTTGAGGATAAAAAAAGTGGAGAATATAGACTCCCTCACCACATAGATCTTAAAACTGGCGAATATAACGGAAAAAAAGTTTTAGACAAATAGTCTAACTATTAAGAGCCAAAATGTCTGAAAAAGTTAAAATTGCTATTGATGTAATGGGTGGAGATAATGCACCGGATAAAATCCTAGACGGCATAAATCTTTTTATAAATAGGAATAAGAAAACAATTGATTATTTTTTTTATTTATTTGGAGATGAAACAAAAATTAAAGATAAAATAAAAAAGTATAAATTTATTAATAATAATTATAAAATTTTTGATACTAAAATTGTTGTTTCAAATGAACTTTCAGCTCTTTCATCAATTAAAAAAGGCAAAGACTCAAGCATGTGGAAAGCAATTCAGTCACAAATAGATTTATCAACCGATGTTACTTTGTCAGCTGGTAACACAGGAGTATTATTGGTTATGTCGAAAATGATTTTAAAAACTTTAGAAAATGTAGATAAACCTGCGCTTGCTGGTCTTTGGCCTAATGAAAAAAACATGAATGTAGTTCTAGATTTAGGTGCCAATGTAGAGTGTAGCGAAAAGAATCTTTTAGATTTTTCTGAAATGGGATCTGCTCTTTATAAATCTTTATATCCACATGATAAAGCAAAAGTTGCTTTACTTAATATTGGTTCTGAGGAAATAAAAGGCACAGGTTTATTAAAATCTACTTACGCTAAATTAAAACAGCTAGATAAATTTGGAGACTTTGAATTTAACGGTTATATAGAGGGTAATCAAATAACCAAAGGTGAATCAAACGTTATAGTAACAGATGGTTTTACTGGTAATGTTGCCTTAAAAACTGCAGAAGGTACTGCAAATTTCGTTACTAAAAGTTTAAAACAATCTTTGAATAAAAATTTATTTTCTAAAATTTCAATTTTATTTTCCTATTTTTCTTTAAAGAATTTTAAAGACAAACTTGATCCAAGAAAATACAATGGAGCTATATTGTTAGGATTAACCGGTCCTGTTGTTAAAAGTCATGGAGGCACTGATGGCTTAGGTTTTTCATATTCTATAGAAGTTTCCTATAAAATTGCAAAAGCCAACTTAATGAATAAAATTAAATCAAATTTAGAGCATTCAAGAAGTTTAAATGAAAAGACATAACATTACTAAAAATGAAATATTAAAAGAAATTAATAATAATTTTGGTATATCCTCATCTTTTTCAGACAATATCTTGAATGGTATACTTGATATAATTGTTGATGGATTAATCGAACATCAAAAAGTAAAAATAACTGGCTTTGGCACTTTTAAAATACTTAATAAAAACTCAAGAATGGCAAGAAATCCAAAAACAGGAGATGATTATTTGGTAAAAGCAGGAAAAACTATCTCATTTTATCCTTCAAAAAAAATTAAAAATTTATTAAATGAACAAAATTAGAAAAAACTATAAAAAAATCGGTGAAGTTGCTAAAGATCTTAATATTAAAGCACATACGTTAAGATTTTGGGAAAAAGAGTTTAGTCAAATTAAACCAATCATTCTAAATGGAAACAGAAGGTATTACTCTGAAAAAGATATTGATCTTATAAAAGTAATTTATGAACTTTTAAAAAATCAAGGATATAGTATTAGTGGAGCAAAAAAGTTACTTATGAAAAGTTCACTTAAACTTGACGGCAATTTAGATTCAGGTATAAAGAATAAAAATTTTCGAAATTCCTTAAAAATTAGAGCTGAAAAAATTAAGGTAATATTGAAAAAAATTAAAGAGATAAAAAATGGCTAAAAAAACACATATAAAAGTAAGATTAGTCCCAGAAGCTAAACCGGATAGCCCATTTTTTTATTATGCAAAAAAACCATCAAAAGGAGAAAAAGCAAAAGTTAAACTTAAAGCAAAAAAGTATAATCCCGCCACAAGAAAACACGAAATTTTTGTAGAAAAAAAATTACCGCCACATAGTAAATAAATTATTTTTTTTTAAAATTTCTATATTCGTATTCAATAAATGCTTTAATCATCGACAACCAAATCCTTTTAGTTATTTTTGGGTCAATTTTCTTTTTAATAGATTTTTTTCGTATAATTTTAAGAATGATTTTAATTCTTTTTTTGTCAACAATTTGGTTTTTTTTGTTTTTATTTGATAAAATTTTATCTACTAGCAAATTACGCTTTTTTATAATATTAAGCATTTTTTCATCTAGCTTATCCAATTTTATTCGAATTTTTTAATTTTTGAGTTTTTCATAGCGACATAAATGTAAACAAAAAATATTTTAAATAATATATAAGAAATATAAATGTTTTTAGAAAAAATAGAACATAAAAAACTAGTCGTTTTCTGGTTATCATCTTTACTTATTACACTTTTTATTATTGTAATGGTTGGAGGTTTAACAAGACTCACAGACTCTGGTTTGTCAATTACTAGATGGGAAGTTATTTCAGGTATTTTTCCACCCTTTACTGACTCTTCTTGGGAAAAAGCTTTTAATTTGTATAAAGAAATACCTCAGTTTTATCTTATAAATCAAAACATAACGCTTCAAGAATTTAAAATAATTTATTACTGGGAATATGCCCATAGACTTTTAGGTAGAATATTTGGATTATTATTTTTAATTCCATTTATTTATTTTTTTATAAATAAAACCTTTTCAAAAGAATTTAATTTAAAATTATTAACTTTATTTCTTTTAACTTTGGTTCAGGGATTTATTGGTTGGTATATGGTGCAGAGTGGACTTGTTGAGAACACAACTGTTAGTCATTTTAGACTTGCTATTCACTTAAATATTGCATTAGTTTTATTTGTTTCAATTTTTTGGTATTTTTTAAATGTTTTTAATACAAATAAAAAATATTTCTTTATAATGAATAGAGAGGATATTTTTATAAAATTCTTTGTTATTTTATTATTCTTTCAAATTACACTAGGGGCCTTCACATCTGGTCTCGATGCTGGACAAATTTACCAGACCTGGCCATCAATGAATAATAATTTTTTTCCTGACGATTATGATTTAAACAAACTTGCGCTTAAAGATTTTTTTAATGATCCATCTCTTGTACAATTTTTGCACAGAAATTTTGCTTACTTAATATTGATTTATTTTATTTCCATCTTTTATTTCGTAATTAAAAGAAAAAGGGAATATTTGTATAAACCTCTTTATTTAGTTTTAGTAATGATTTTGATTCAAATAACTTTAGGCATATTTACTTTAACAAGTGGTCTTAATATTGCTTTAGCTTCGCTTCATCAGGTATCAACGACTATTCTACTTATTTCTTCAATGATTTTATCTTATGTTGCATCAAAAAAATTAGTTTATATTTGACATAGCAAATAATAACTTGTACTTATGCCAAAGTTTTATGACACCTTTTGCAAAAAAAAAAGAATTGAAAAACAATTGGTATTTAGTCAATGGTGAAAATTTAATCGTTGGCAGATTGGCCGCATATATATCCAAAGTATTAAGAGGTAAGAATAAAAGTCAGTATAACCCTCATATTGATAATGGAGATTTTGTAATAGTCACAAACATTGATAAAATTAAATTTACAGGAAAAAAATTTCAAAATAAGAAGTACTTTAAACATACTGGACATCCTGGCGGTATTAAAGAAACTAAACCATTTAATTTAAAAGAAAAAAATAAATCTCAGGATATTTTAAAACTTGCAGTTAAAAGAATGTTGCCAGGCGGTCCATTAGCAAAGAAACAGTTAAGCAAATTAAAAATGTATTATGGCGAAAAACATCCTCATGAAACTCAAAATCCAATAGAAATTAACTTTTCAAAACTTAACAGAAAAAACTCTGTTAAAACTATATGAACGCAAATCAAGAAATCCAAATAACCAAGCCACAAAAAAAAATCAAATTAGATTTTAAAGATAGTAAATATGCTACTGGTAGAAGAAAACAATCTGTTGCTAGAGTTTGGATTAAAAAAGGAACTGGAAAAATTTTTGTTAATGGAAAAGAAATGAGTCTTTATTTTAAAAGACCTGTACATCAAATGTCTGTAGTAAGGCCTCTAAACGAAATAAACGCATCAGACCAGTACGATGTTAAATGTAATGTTCGTGGTGGTGGTCTTTCAGGTCAAGCAGGCGCTATAATTCATGGGCTAGCTAGAGCTTTAGTTAATATTGACAGCAATTTAAAGAAAACATTGAAAAAAAATAAATTTATGACAAGAGACTCAAGAAAAGTTGAAAGAAAAAAATATGGGCATAGAAAAGCCCGAAGAAGTTTCCAGTTTTCAAAAAGATAAATCGTTTATTTTCATTAATGCCAAAAGTGATATAAGTATTTTATGTCATCTAAAAAGATAAATATTGCTGTAGTAGGTGCAACAGGTTATGTAGGATTAGACTTGGTTAAGTTCCTTTCTTCTCACCCAAGAGCTAACATTAAGTATCTTTGTGCGCAAAAAAAAATTGGTAAACAAATTCAATTTTTTGATAAGAGAATTAAAAAAAGTTTACCTAAAATTTCAAATTTAAATAAAGTAAAATGGAATAGTATTGATTTACTATTTACTTCTCTTCCAACGGGTCAGTCGCAATTATTAGTAAAAAAATTAAGAAAATTTAATAAACTTAAGATTATTGATTTGGCAGCAGATTTTAGACTAACAAATATAAAAAATTTTGCAAAATTTTATTCAAAAAAACATAAAGCTCCAGAACTTCTAAAAAATTCAATTTACTCATTATCAGAGTTTGTAAAAAAGGAAATTAAACAATATAAAATAATTGCATGTCCAGGATGCTATCCAACGTCGATACAATTACCGCTTATACCATTGTTTAAAAAAAATCTTATAAAAAAAAATGATATTATTATAGACTCAAAATCCGGGTATTCAGGTGCTGGAAAAAATATAAAGAAAAAATTTAGACATAAAAATATTTTTTCATCAATACACTCTTATGGAATATTTAAACATAGACATACTAGTGAATTAGATCAGCAATTTTTCAAAATTAATAAATCTATCAAATATAGTTTTATACCAAATTTAATCCCCACTTTTAGAGGTATGCTCTCATCAATTTATGTGGAGCCTCAAAAAAAAATATCAATTAAAAAAATTCATTTTGAATTGAAAAAATATCATAAAAATAATTTTTTTGTTAAAATACAGCCTTTAAATCATAATTTAGGTACAGAAAATGTTATCAACACAAATTTTTGTGAAATAAGTGTCTGCAAACTTAAACAAAAAAAAAGAATTTTAATTCTCTCTGCAATTGATAACTTGGTCAAAGGTGCAGCTGGACAGGCTATTCAAAACATGAATATTATTTTTGGATTTAAAGAAAACTTAGGTTTAAAGTGAGATTTTTATTTTATCTTTCAATACTGTTTCTTTTTAGTTGCACTACCACTTTTAATAAAACTGAAAAAATTTATATATGCGGTGATCATAAGTGCAAAAATAAAAAAGAAATCAATGAATATTTCAGCAATAATATATCAATTGAGGTTTATTCTATAGAGGCAGATACTACTAATGAAAAAGATTTTGATTTAGTTGATCTAAATTTATTAAAAGAAAAATTAAAAACCAAAGATAAAATTAAAATATCTGAAAAGAAAAAAAATTTACAAAAACAAATTAAGGAGAGAACAAAACTAGCAAAGTTAAAATTAAAAAAAGTTGAAGATGTTAAAAAACCAGTTAAAATCAAAAAAACAACTGAAACTATTAAAAAGCCTAAAATAAAGAAAAAAAGTCAATTTACTTTTGTTAGAATTTGTAAAAATTTAGAAGAATGTGATATAGATAAAATATCAAAAATTATCATGGAAATAGGAAGAGAAAAAGATTTTCCAGATTTAGTTAATTAGTATGAAAAAAAAACGTAATATAAATTTAGCTATCGTTGGACTTGGAAATATTGGTTTAAGTCTATACAGGCATTTGATTCAAAATAAAGATAGTATTGCAAAAAAGACAAGTACTAATCTTTCTATAAAATATGTCTCTGCAAAAAACAAAAAAAAGAAAAGAAAAGTTAAAATACCTAAGACAAAATGGCTCAAAAATTATTTAGATGCTTCTAAAATTAAAGATATTGATGTTGTTGTTGAGCTAATAGGTGGGGCAGAAGGTGCTGCCAAAAAACTAGTTTTTAATTCCCTGAAAAATAGAAAGCACGTAGTTACTGCTAACAAATCTTTAATTTCTAAATATGGAAACGAACTATCAAAATTGGCTGAAAAAAAACATGTTAATCTTGAGTTTGAAGCAGCTGTTGCCGGGGGTGTTCCTATTATCAGGTCTATAAAAGAAGGACTTATAACAAATAAAATAAATAAAATTTATGGAATTTTAAATGGTACTTCAAATTATATTTTATCTAAGATGCTAGAGAAAAAAATGAGTTTTAAAGAAGTTCTTAACAGAGCTAAGGAATTAGGTTATGCGGAAAAAAATCCAGCTGCTGATTTAAATGGTGATGATGTTAAATCAAAAATACAAATTCTATCCTCGCTTGCTTTTAATTCACTTATTAATAGAGAAAATATTAACGTAGAAGGTATCGTTAATGTAGATCATATAGACATACAAAACGCAAAGATTTTAGGTTATAAAATAAAACATCTTGCAATTGCACAATTAAAAAAAAATAAGCTTTTACAAACCGTTTATCCGTGTATGATTAATGAAAATTCATATATCAGCAATATAAATGGTGTTTTAAATGCTATTATTATAGAAGGAAAACCTATTGGAAAATTTACTATTCAAGGTGAGGGGGCAGGACCAGGTCCAACTACTTCTGCTTTAGTATCAGATATTTGTTCAATTTTAAGAGGAAATATAAAATATCCATTTTCAATACCAAATAAAAATAGGAAAAATATTTCTTCCATAAATATTTCTCAGGAAACTTTTTCATCATATATAAGACTGGATGTTTTAGATAAAACTGGAGTTTTATCATTAATTACGAAAATTTTATCTAAAAATCGTGTTTCGGTTAAAAGATTAATTCAAAATCCATTTAAAAGCAAAAAGTTTGCGTCAATAGTAATTATATCACATAAGGCAAAAAATCATAATCTAGTTAAAGCAATTAAAGAACTTTCAAAGAAAAATTTTATTATTGGTAAGCCAAAATTTTTTAGAATTGAAGAAATTTGAATTTAATTAAACCAGAACTATTAGATAAATTTATAAAGGTTAGTGAAAGAGCTGCTTTTGGTGCTTCTAAATTTAGGGGAAAAAATGATAAAATAGCAGCCGATCAAGCTGCTGTTGACGAAATGAGATCTGAACTCAACAAAATTGATATTTGTGGAAAAATTGTTATTGGAGAAGGCGAAATGGACGAGGCGCCAATGCTTTTTATTGGTGAAAAAGTTGGTACACAAAACGGAGATCAAATCGATATAGCTGTAGATCCTCTTGAAGGAACTAATTTCACAGCAAAAAATTTACCTAATGCTATTTCAGTTTTAGCTGTCACCAAAAAAGGTGGCTTACTATCAGCTCCCGACACTTATATGGAAAAGATTGCTATTGGTCCTAATCTACCAAAAAATATAATAGATCTTGATTACTCAGTAGAAAAAAACATCAAATTACTTGCTGATGCAAAAAAAACTGATCCCAAAAACCTTACGGCATGTATCCTTGAAAGAAGTAGACATAAAAAAATTATTGAAACACTTAAACGAATGAAGGTTAAAATTAATTTTATACAAGATGGAGATGTCACAGGCGTAATATCTGTTGTTGATAAAAATTCAGACACAGATATTTATTTAGGCACTGGAGGTGGACCAGAAGGGGTACTAGCTGCTGCCGCTCTAGATTGTTTAGGAGGTCAAATGCAAACTAGACTTGTTCTAAGTAATGACGATGAAGTAAAAAGAGCTAAAAGATTGGGGATTACTGATTTAAATAGAAAGTATAATATAGCCGATATGGTAAAAGGTGATGTGATGTTTTGTGCTACAGGAGTAACTGATGGTGATATGTTAAAAGGTATTAATATTCGAGATAATAATACTTTTGAGGCAACTACATTTGCTCTGCATAAAAGTCAAAAAACGTCAAAAATTATAAAAAATATTGTAAAACGATGAGCACAAGTTCTGTTCTTGGTAAAGACTGGGTTTTAAAAACCTACAACGAAGAATCTGCAAATTTTCTAAAAAACGACTTAAATCTTAGCGAAATCATCGCAAAGCTTATTGCTATTAGAAAAATAAAAATGGCAGATGTAAATCTTTTTTTAAAGCCTAAAATTAAAAATCTTATACCAGATCCTTTTATTCTAAAAGATATGAAAAAAGCTGTTTCAAGAACTGTAGAGAGTATTCAAAATAGAAATAAAATTGGAATTTTTGGTGATTATGATGTTGATGGAGCTACTTCTTCTGCCATATTAGGAAACTTTTTCCAGTCAATAAACCAAGAGGTAGAAATTTATATTCCAGATAGAAAAACTGAGGGATATGGACCAAGTAAAAAAGGTTTTGAAAAATTGATTTCAAATGGATCAAAGATAATTTTTACTGTTGATTGTGGAACCTTATCTTTTGAAGCTATAAATTATTCGCAAACTAAAAATATAGATGTATTAGTTTTAGATCATCATCAATCAGAATTAAAACTTCCTCAAGCATACTCTATTGTTAATCCTAATAGATTTGATGACATGTCAAATCTTAAATATCTTTGTGCTGCTGGTGTATGTTTTATGTTTTTAGTTGCCTTAAATAAAAAACTCAGAGAATTAAATTGGTTTAAGGAAAATAATTTAGTTGAACCAAATCTGCTCAATTACCTAGATTTAGTTTCACTTGGAACAGTGTGTGATGTTGTTCCGTTGATTGGACTTAACAGAGCTTTTGTAAAACAAGGATTGGAAATTATTAAAAAAAAAACAAACTTAGGTATTAAGACTTTAAAAAATATTTGTGGCATAGAGAGCAATATAAATACTTATCACCTCGGATATATTATTGGTCCCAGAATAAACGCTGGCGGAAGAGTTGGCAAATGTTCTCATGGAACCAATTTGTTATTAAGTAAGAATTCGAAGGAAATATTTAAAATTGCATCTGAACTCGAAGAATTTAACAAAGAGAGAAAAATTTTAGAAAAAAATATGCTAAATAAAATTGAAAAAAATATTAAAATAAATCAAAATGAACCAACAATTGTTTTATCGGGCCATAACTGGCACGGAGGAATAATTGGTATTATTGCCTCAAGATTAAAAGAAAAATATAACAAACCCGCAATTATCATTTCTGTAGAAAATGGATTAGGGAGGGCTTCAGCCAGATCTGTTTCAGGATTTGATATTGGAGCTTCAATAATTAAAGCTCATCAAAAAAATATAGTAAAAAAGGGCGGCGGTCACAAAATGGCAGGAGGATTCACTTTAGGAGAAGACAAAATATCTGAATTTAAGGATTTTATAAATTTTGAGTTCTCAAAAATTGAAAAAAAAATTAGCAAGTCAAATAATCTCTTTTATGACTCAAAAATTTCAGCTTCTGCACTAAATGAAAATTTTTACGCCGAAATAAATCTTCTCTCACCGTTTGGTTCAGGTAATCCTGAACCACGTTTTGTTATAGAGAGACTTGAATTATTAAAATCATCGATTGTTGGTGAAAAACATATAAAAACAATTTTTACCGCTCCTGATGGGTCAGTGGTTAAATGCGTCACTTTTAATGCTATTAAAACTGATTTAGAGACTTATTTATTAAGAAAAGACAGAAAAAAAATTAATATTTTAGGCAAGTTA
>MDTE01077555.1_pt1 | contig 20214 bp, 18 predicted proteins | sample 811231 | NCBI WGS metagenome assembly MDTE01 (sample SAMN05326651, study PRJNA326480) | marine metagenome | isolation source: seawater | place: Indian Ocean: Red Sea | collected 2010 | reverse complement strand
TATTTATCACCATTATGCGGTTGTCGGTCGTCATCCCGGTGTACAACGAACAAGCCACAATCATTCAAATCCTTGAGCGGGTAGCCGCCGTTAATGTCGAGAAAGAAATTATTGTTGTCGATGATTTTTCGACGGACGGCACACGGGCGATACTGGAACAGCAACACAATGACGGGTTCAAACTGCTACTGCATGAACGAAACCAGGGTAAAGGCGCGGCTCTACGAACCGGGTTTCGAGAGGCCACAGGTGATTTCGTAATCATCCAGGACGCCGATCTTGAATATGATCCAAATGACTTCCCAAAGCTTTTAGCCATTGTTGAAAGTAGGAAAGCACAGGTTGTCTATGGCTCTCGGCTCGCAACATCTCAACCGTCAATGACTCTGCGCCATTTTGTGGGAAATAGACTACTGACAGGGCTAACGAATTTGCTCTACGGAAGTCGGCTTACCGACATGGAAACCTGCTACAAACTGCTCGATCGACAACTTGTTCAAAACCTAGATCTCGTGTCTAACAGTTTCAATGTCGAGCCTGAAATTACAGCGAAGCTACTGAAGCAAGGTGTTACGATTCACGAAGTCCCAATTTCATATCACGGCCGTAGCTTCGCTGAAGGCAAGAAAATTTCGTGGAAAGACTTTATTTCAGCAGTCTGGACGTTGCTCATCCTCCGCGTCAATCGCTAATTGGTACGTCCGACAGATAAATCGAGAAACACTTCGTGTTCCGCCGCCAGATCTTTGGCCGCTGGCGTCACAATAGTGTTTTCATCGACAACAATCTGACGCGAGTCCCGTAACGCCTGACGTACATCATCTTCCGCTATGAATTCGACCGCCACCAATTCCTCCTTAACCGGTTGCTCGGCGGTTGTCGTGTTTTCTACCGCCTCATCCATTTCGGCTGTTGCTCTGGGAATCTCCTGATCGGGGCTTGGCAGGGATTTAACGGGGCGGTCCTCATCGCCTGCGCGTAATCCTCGTGATTCTAGAAAAGCATGAACGCGTTCGGCGATGAGCTGCGAGTCGAGTTTGGCTGGCAAGATCTCGGGCTTTGCTGACAATGTTGGTGTTGACCCACTTTCCCTAGATTCGCGCGAGGGCCGCGTATCGTACGCCAGTCGCTTGATGTTCAACAGATGGCGCGGTGAAATGTTGTCGGAAGTAATGTTGCCGCCATAGCCGCCACAGCCCAGCGTCATCGAGGGGTCTAAACCGGTGGTCATGCCAATGGAACCAAGTGTGGTCGGAGTATTCACAACGATTCGAAAAGCCGGTTTCTTCAGTCCGAACTCAAGAATAATGTCTTCGTTCTGTGAATGAATGGACATCGTGTGTCCCATTCCTCCATATCGCAAAATTTGTTGACAACGTTCGCACCCTTCTTGCCAGTCCTGGACAATATAAAAAGACAGAACAGGACACAGCTTCTCAATCGAGAGAGGGTAGTCTCGTCCTACACCGTCTAGGGGTGCGATCAAGGCGCGGGTGCCCGCCGGAACGTCAATCCCAACGCGCTGGGCAATATCGGCTGCACTCCGCCCCACAAATTCAGCATTAGGGAGTCCCTGCTTTGAGATTAATGCTGCGGTGAGCAGGTCAGTCTCATTCGTGTCCAGAAAATGACCACCTCGCGCGGCAAATTCATTTCTAACGGCCTCACCTATCACGGCATCTACCACCACAGAATTTTCCGAAGAACAGAGAAGTCCGTTATCAAAAGTCTTGCCTTCGAGAATATCCTGCACGGCCTGTTCAATATTTGCGGATTCTTCGATATACGCGGGCGCATTTCCTGGACCTACGCCGTAGGCCGGCTTTCCGGCAGAGTATGCCGCTCGGACGAGTCCCATCCCGCCAGTTGCCAAAATGACGGATATTTCTCGGCAGCTCATTAAAGCTTGCGTCCCTTCAAGGCTAACGTCGGTCATCCAGTTGATGGCGCCGTCCGGAGCGCCCACCTCACGAGCTGCGCCAGCAAGAAGTTCGGCCGTCTGCGTAATACAACGCAAGGCAGATGGATGTGGGCTAAGCACAATGGCACACCGTGCTTTCATGGCGATCAATAATTTGTAGATTGTGGTTGAAGTTGGATTCGTCGATGGAATAATGCCCGCAACAACCCCAAAGGGCTCAGCAATCTCAATAACCCGTGGTTCGAGAAGGCGTTGAACCACGCCAACCGTCTTCATTGGGCGAATGAATTCGTAAATGGTTTCCGCTGCGAACAAATTCTTTCGAACTTTGTCAGCCTGAATACCGTACTGTGTTTCTTTGACCGCTGCGGTCGCAAGCTCATTTGCATAGCGCTTAGCGGTGGCCGCCATGTTTGCAACGATCTGATCAATGTCGCGCTGGCTAAGTGCGGCTAACTTAGGTTGTGCGGCAGCGGCCCGTTTAGCGAGTTCTATCGCATCCTTTGCCGGACCGACAGGTAATTCGGTCGTCGAATGCGAATTAGCCATAAACAATCCTGCGCGGTGCTTTCGACCAAAAAATATTTCCGTGTCGAGAGCAGGTCAGACTATTTGCCTTTTGGCAGAATCTTTTCAACTTCACTATGTGGCCGAGGAATTACGTGGACAGAGACAAGTTCGCCGACCCGACGCGCTGCAGCAGCTCCGGCATCCGTCGCGGCCTTAACCGCACCCACATCACCCCTTACCATTACGGTTACGTAGCCGGCGCCGATTTGTTCTTTTCCAACGAGAACGACATTAGCCGCCTTCACCATCGCATCAGCTGCTTCAATCGAACCAACGAGGCCCTTCGTCTCAACCATGCCTAGCGCTTCGAGTGTCATCTTCTGTTGGCTCCTGCCGTTAGCTGTAAGAACGTGTCACAGCACTGTGCGATGACCGCTGATGCAGCGTCTTTTCCAGACCGGCCGGCAGCGTAGCATATTGCACGGAATTGCCGCAACACGCTACGATACGTTGTTGTGCGTCAGTTATTGTTTAGGACCTGCGTCACTCGACTCATTATTGGTAGCCTTTTTCTGTTTAGCTACGCCTGTGGGGGAGGGACGAGACCAACAGTAGGTACCGTCACATTAGGGGTTGATCGAGTAATTGCTCCCCTTGGTGCACCACTTGAATTTAATATTCGTTTCGACCTGGCACCTGATTTACCGCCATTGGCGGAGGACTATCGTGTATTACTGCATATTCTTGGCAGTGACGAAGAATTGCTATGGGCGGAGGACCACGACCCACCTGTTCCGACCACAGAATGGCAACCGAACCAGACCGTAGAGTACAAACATCGGATACAGATTCCGATGTATCCGTATGTAGGTGAGGCACTTATCGCGGTCGGCCTGCATTCTTATCGCACCGGGGAGCGACTACCACTTGCCGGTGAAGACCTGGGCCAGATGGCCTACCAGGTGGGAACAATCAGCCTCGCTCCGCAGCCAGAAAGTAGTTTTTTGGTCTACGAAGATGGCTGGCACTCTGCAGAGTTTGCTACTGACGGCCGAAACGACTGGAGATGGACATCAGGAAGGGCTGTGCTTTCAGTTCGGAATCCGATGGCAGATGCCGTATTTTCGTTAGAATTGGATGCGAGGCCAGATATGTTCGAACAACCGCAGAACCTTACCCTGCTGGTGGGCAACGAGACGGTATACGAACAAGTTCTTGATAGTAATGACCGCGTCTACATTACGGAGGAGATCTCGCGGGAGGCACTTGGCACCGAGGAAATGTCTGAATTGGTGCTTACGGTCGACCAAACATTCTCTCCCGCGTCGCGTGGCGGTTCGCCGGAGGATACGCGACAGTTGGGCGTGCGCGTTTTCTACACCTACTTCGAGGCGCGATAGCGCCCTCACTCTAAACCACTTAAAATAATATGGTTAACGTACGACGACTGTGCAAGAATGTGCAATTGTGTTACTTTGGTTGGATGCCCAAATTGAATAGGGTCACGCTGGGCCTGTCAATTGGCGTGGTTATTGCAGTGGCTCCAACTGCACTGACTCCGCCGGCTGGCGAGCGCATCTTTTTTTCAAACGGCGCTAATCTCCATGTCCGATGGCATGAAGTTTCTCGCAACGAGGTGGTAATGACGCTCACCGATGGGCGGACCATGGTCGCCGATCCAAGTTTTATAGTCGGGATTGAGTCAGATAACGCCAGAGAGAATTCGCCCGAGGCCACACCAGATGCTAGCCCGGTGAACATCAAACCCTACGCAGATTTGATTGAACGTGCCTCCGCGCTACACGGGGTGGACCCAAATCTTGTGTACGCCCTAATAGAGGTGGAATCTGGTTATCGAGCCGATGCCGAGTCGCCGCGGGGTGCCATGGGGTTGATGCAGTTGATGCCAGAAACAGCGACACGGTATGCAGTTCTGGATCCCTTCGATCCTGCCGCCAACATTGATGCCGGTACCAGACATTTACGCACGCTTCTTGACGAGTTTGGTACCCGTGGTGCGCTCGCGGCCTACAATGCCGGCGAGGGTCCCGTTAGGGCATTCAATGGAATACCGCCGTATTCAGAAACTCGTAGATATGTCACTCGCGTCTTGGATATAGCCGCACAACCGGTTGAGATACGGTAACTCTACGACCCGGTCAGAAATAGCAACCTACCGGTGGTAAACCCTGCCGCCGGACGCACGTCGCGATGCGACTACTTTGATTGTAATTGACGCGTAATCTTTATAAACTGAAGACAAATAAGGGTTTCTTGAAATTCTCTAGTTCCTATTCATTTGAATAATTGCCTACACCATGGAATTCCGTTGTCGAGTCGGAAGCGCGTCCGGTGATGTACAAGAGGGAGTCTATGTTGCGGACAGTGAGGCCCAATTGCGCACAGAGTTCGAGGAGCAGGGACTATTTGTGCTGTCGCTTAAACAGCGAAAACAGTTTTCTCTCTCTGGCCTACAGGAACGTCGTCTAAGGCGTCTCCGCACCCAAGACCTAATTCTTTTTACTCAAGAATTCGCTGCGCTACTACGAGCTGGAATGCCGATATTGCAATCCCTCGATATTCTTCGGCAACGTAGAGACAACCCGCGGTTCAAACTCATTTTAGATGACGTATATGAACGCGTGCGAAGCGGTTCCTCACTCGCGGAAAGCTTTGAAAGTCATGGCAACGTTTTTCCTGGTGTCTATATCGCGGCATTGGTAGCAGGAGAAAAAAGTGGGGGGCTCGAGCAAATTTTGACGCGTTATGTCGCGTCCACGAAGGCTATTGACCGCGTAAGACGGAAGACCCTGTCAGCTTTGATCTATCCAACCGTACTCCTTGCTCTGTCCCTGGTGGTTGTTGCAGTAATTGTGCTCCGTGTTGTTCCAGAATTTTCAAGTTTTTATGACGGCATGGGTGCGACTTTGCCACTAGCCACTCAAGCGCTGTTAACCGTATCGTCCTTCATCGGTAACTATTTTTGGTTACTGCTAGGGCTTATCGCATGTCTTGGTTTTTCGGCTTGGGCCTGGCTGTTCGGCGCTGGGAGACAGACGTGGCTTGATCAACATTTATTGGGTTTACCTCTTGTTGGTGATATCGCGACAAAATTTTCTACGTCGCAACTGGCTCGTACGATCGCTACATTACTTGGCGGTGGTATCCCATTAGTTAACGCCCTCGACGTGGCATCAAAATCGATGTCGAATCGACACCTTGCGCAATCGGTTAACGATATTGCGCAGGAAGTTCGAGAAGGGCGAAGTCTATCTGTTTGCATGAGCGAGAGAGCGACGTTTCCGTCAGTCGCTGTCAAAATGGTAGAAGTCGGTGAATCGACTGGCGCCTTGCAGGACATGCTGACCAACGTAGCTGATTTTTTTGATGAGGAAATTGACACTGCGCTTTCACGGGTCGTGGCGTTGATCGAACCCGTGTTACTGATCCTCATGGGGTTGGTAATTGCCGGACTTTTGGTTTCGCTATATTTGCCATTGTTTCAATTGGGGGCAATCGTCTGATGGGCCCTAGCAATCCAAATACCGACGAAATGAAAGGAACGAATCCAGGGCAACCGTTCGATTCGATGGAAGCGACGGGCGCGGACCAACGCGAAAATATGGCCAGCGAGATCGAGCAAGCGCGGACACTCGCCATGAGGTATCGACTGAAATACGTCGACATGCAGAACTTTCAGATTGACCAGGACTTATTTCGCTCGATCCCTGCGGAATTAATGCTGCGGTATGGATTCGTTCCGCATCGAAAAGACGGCGACACCCTGGTGATTGTGGTGTCGGACCCGACGGACCTGCCGATGATTGACGAACTTTCCCTCTTGCTGGGTTTTCCATTGGCGGTCACGGTTGGAACGCCTTCGGCCATTAAAGAGATGTTGACTAAGAGCGAGAGCTCCCAACGCGTGCTTGATGACGCTACAGAAAGCTTCCAACTTCAATTGCTTCGTGAAGATGAAGACGGCGAGGATAACCTTACGGTCGAAAGATTGACGAGTGATATCAGTCCCGTAATCAAATTAGTCGATTCGATGATCTACACGGCAATCCAACGACGGGCTAGCGATATCCATGTTGAAACACGGGATGATGCAGTTCATGTGAAATACCGTATTGATGGTGTGCTGCAATCCGCGATGCGGCCAATCGACAAGCAATTTCATAGCGCTGTGTTGTCCAGAATTAAGGTCATGGCTGAACTCGACATAGCGGAGAAACGTGTCCCTCAGGATGGGCGATTTAAGTTACGCATGCCAGGAAAAACCATCGACTTTCGCGTTTCGATTATGCCTAGCGTCAATGGGGAAGATGCGGTCATTCGAATCCTTGACAAGGAATCGATCAGCGAGCAGTTTCAGGAACTTAGTCTGGATATTCTTGGTTTTCCTGAGGATGAGCTAAGTAGATTTCGACGGTATATTAATGAGCCATACGGAATGGTCCTCGTTACCGGCCCGACCGGAAGTGGAAAAACTACGACTTTATACGGAGCGTTATCAGAGATAAAGTCTTCCGAAGACAAGATCATTACGATCGAAGACCCGGTCGAATACCAGTTACAGGGAATCACGCAAATTCCTATCAATGAGCGTAAGGGGTTGACGTTTGCCCGTGGACTTCGCTCGATCCTTCGACACGATCCGGACAAGATTATGGTTGGAGAGATACGTGATCCCGAAACGGCTCAGATCGCGATTCAATCCGCATTAACTGGCCATTTGGTTTTTACGACAGTGCATGCGAATAGCGTGGTTGATGTTCTCGGCCGTTTTCTCAACATGGGGGTAGAAGCCTATCAGTTTGTCTCAGCGTTGAATTGCGTACTGGCACAACGGCTTGTACGTACGATCTGCGAAGACTGCAAGCGCCCCGTCGATGTGAGTGCGGGGGAGATCGCGGAATCAGCAATAACTAAGTCTCGTCTCAAAGACCACATACTCTATGAAGGCGCGGGTTGCATGGAATGCGGTGGCACCGGCTATAAAGGACGAACGGCAATCTGTGAATTGTTGGATCTAACCGACGATATCCGTGAAATGATTTTGGACAGACGACCGACCTCTGAGATTAAGAAAGTCGCCGGCCAAGCCGGTATGCGCTTTCTCAGGGAATCCGCGATACAGCAAGTTTTGCGCGGGCGTACAACGCTGCGTGAGATCAATAAAGTTACGTTTGTCGAGTAATGAAGGAGTGCTAGCGACAGTGTTCCACAGTTCTCAGGCGCAAGCGGCGATTAGTATAGATAGCGACGAGATCGTATCTGTTGGTCTAACTGAGCAACTAGGGCAGTTGTCTATTTCTTCGCAGGATGTGAAGGGACTGAAACCTGGGGCCGTTGTCCCAAGTATGATGGCGGCGAATATCACAGACCCAAAAACGGTAGCGAACGCCCTGGAAACGGTTTTCAAACGCTATAAACGCGCCCCCAAACGGATTGCAATGGTTTTGCCGGATACTATCGCAAAAGTCACGTTGCTTTCGTTCGACGCAGTGCCAGATCGCGAAAGTGATCTTGAGCAACTCATCAGGCTTAAGATGAAAAGATCAGCTCCATTTAGCCTTGATGACGCACAGTTGTCGTATCTGAAATGCGGTACCAATCGTGCGAAACAATCCCAATTTCTGGTAGTCGTCGTGCAGAAAACAATTTTGGCTGAATACGAAGATGTGTGTAGCGCTGCAGCACTAAAAGTCGGCTGTGTCGATCTAGCTAGTTTTAACCTAATTAACACGTACCTGTATATCCATCCTCATAGACAACCGGTTGATTGGATGCTTGTGCATGTCGCACGCTATTACACGACGGTGGCGCTTGTACGGGGGGCGCAGCTTATCTTTTTCCGAACGCAAGCCATCGGTCCAGGAACCTCTTTGGAAAATTTCATTCATCAGACAACGATGTATCATGAAGATCGACTTGATGGCAATGGCATAGAGCGGGTTGTTTTCCTAACGACCGAAAGCGAGAGTAAAGCGGACGCGCTTGAGCCGGTATTGAGACGTGCATTTCACGACTCGCCGAAAGTGGCTTTCGAAGAACTTGGAACGCAGATTCTCACAGCGATCAAAAGTGAAAAACAATTGGCACTGCCTACCGTCAATCGCCTCGCGGCGCCTATTGGAATCCTCCTACGAGACCGACACAACTAAGCACGGGGACGTATGTTGAAGATCAATCTTGCCACGAGACCTTTTTACAATGAGCGTCTCGTGGACGTCGTCTTATTTTTGCTGGGTGCCGGGGCGATCGCTTTGATGCTATTTGGTGGTAGGACCGTCCTTCAGTTGTCGGACAATTACGACGATAGTGTCAAATCCGCAGAGGTCTCAGAAACACAAACCCGCGCTATTTCAGAGCAAATCGTTGCATTAAATGAAAACGTTTCCCGCGATGAATTGGCGAGCCTGAGGGTATCGGCCGCTGAAGCGAATCGCCTGATTGATCAACGTGTTTTTTCTTGGACCGGCTTACTCAATGTCATCGAGCGAACGCTTCCAGATCGGGTCATGCTTACAAGCTTGAGGCCTACAGGTACCGCAGGCGAGATGTTATTGCGAATAGGTGTAATCGGCGAACATGTCGCGGATATTGAAGATTTCATCAAAGAATTGGAAGCAACCGGATCGGTGCGCAATGTTCTTGCTAGGCAAGAACAACGGACTGACGACGGGATGTACAGCGCTTTGTTGATAGGTGAATTCGACGGAGAATCGACCGGTCCAAACGACGATAGTTCTGGCCAGTAGTGAAAGTGATGCAACTTCTGAAACGAGTGTTCATCGAGAAACGTTGGCCCATTACTCTTGTGGCCATGTCAGTTGCCATTGATATCGTGTTGTACACACTGGTCGTGTTGCCCTGGTCTGTCGCACTTACAAATGCCAGGCAGCGTGCAGCGGGCGCCGTGAGTGCTTTGACGGCCGCGCAACAGGCCCTCGCAGTCACCCAATCCACTGTCAATGGAAAACTGGAGGCTGATCGCGAGTTGCAGACGTTTTATAGCGAGATCCTCCCGACGGACTTATCTGATGCACGAGGAATCACCTTTGCGCGACTAGAACAAGCGGCTGCTCAAAACAATCTAGTCATGGAACGCCGAAGTTCCTCAACAGAGCATGAGGTGGGAAGTCGGTTAGCGCGGTTACAGATGACCATGTTTCTGAAAGGCGACTACCGTGACATGCGCGGTTTTCTCGCAGAACTAGAGGAAAGCGATGACTTTATTGTAATTGAAGAGATCTCACTGAGTCAGGATAACGCGTCAGAGAATACCGAAGCACTCACGCTCGGTTTAGCTACGTACTTCTGGGCAGAGAGGGATGAGGGCACCCTTTAAGCTGGGCGCTGGGACAGCATTTCCATATGGTTTTGAAGAACAAACGTGAACGCCCGTATTTAAAGTCTCGAGGCTATTCCTTCGTGGAGTTATTGGTCGTGTCCGCGATACTCCTGATTCTCGCATCAGCGATTGCACCACTCAGCTCTATCACCATGCAAAGACAGCGAGAGTCTGAACTAAGACGTTCCTTACGAGAACTACGCACAGCTATTGATGATTACAAGGATGCCGTTGACCTCGGATTAATTGCGGGAACTGACATCGATCCTTCAAATGCCGGCTACCCTCCGAATCTCGATGTATTAGTTGAAGGCGTAGAGACCACGGACGAAGACAATGGCGGAAGGCTACGATTTCTTCGCCGCATCCCAATTGACCCGATGACAAAAACAATGGAGTGGGGGCTCCGCTCGTATCAAGACGACCCCGACTCAACGTTATGGGGAGGTGACAATATCTACGACGTGTATACCACCTCCCGCGGCGCGGCTCTCGACGGCACCTTCTACAGGGAATGGTGATGACAAGATTAGAGCGAAACACCAATGGCTGGACCTTGATTGAGCTCACGATCGTCATCACACTGATGACGATTTTGTCTACCATTGCCCTAGTCGGCTATCGCACCGCAACAACTCGTACGCGTGAGGCAGTATTGAAAGAGGACCTCTTTCGAATGCGCGACGCGATCGACCAATTTCATGCCGACCGGGGTGTCTATCCAGAAACACTTACGGAACTTGTTTCAAATCAGTATTTACGCTCTATTCCGGACGACCCCTTTACAGGTTCGGCTGACACCTGGGTGGTCATTTTTGCAGAAGTGGACCCAACCGATCCGTTAATCACGGGCATTTTTGATGTCCGGAGTGCCTCCTCGGCAATCGCTTTAGACGGCACGGTCTACGCGGAATGGTGATGAGTGACAAATCGACACATCGGAGGCACGCCGGGTACGCCATGGGAACGCTACTCGTAAGTATCTTTATCATGAGCTTAATCACGTCCATGGCGTTACCCGTATGGCATCACGTAGCACAACGGGAGCGCGAAGCTGAGCTCATTTTCCGTGGACAACAATATGCTCGCGCCATTGCCCTTTGGCAAAGGCAACGGCCTGGGTCGACTCCGGAGGACCTAGACACACTCGTCGAGCAACGCTTCCTTCGAAAACGTTATCGGGACCCGATGACGAACCACGGTGACTTTCGAATCCTTCTGCAGAGCGATCTTGTTTCAATCGAATCTGGGCGAATATCAGATGACCGCGGCCAAGCAGAGCCTACGACTGTTCAGGACTCTTCGGATCTCAGTGCATTTGAAGAGGGCGGTGGCCTTGCCGGTGGGATAGTGGGAGTCGTCAGTACAAGTACCGCGTCGTCGATTAGGTCATATAACGGTCGAAACCGCTACGATGAGTGGTTCTTCATTCATACAGTGCCGGAGGAAGTTGACACACCCGTAGGGCAGGCGAATAGCGGTGACGGAAGCACGGCGTCCGAAGCCATTCGGGCAAGTCCGGCGCCACGATAATCTAGAGACAAGGCCTACAATCTCAGAAATCAGTTACTTCCATACCGACGGACCACAAGCAGCATGGCTCCCAGGCTTAACAGAACACAAAGCAGGCCAAGTAGCACGTCGGTAAAAATTATCAGATAGATGCCAGTCAACATGCTGTAGACACTCGCCACCCCTAGTCCCCATCGATAAACGAGTGGGAGAAACGGTTCAGAGCGAGTTGACTCTAGTCTGTCGCGTACGTGAGACCAACCCGGTCCAGCAGGTCGAACTTTGATATAGAACGCACTAAGATGAGCCAGCGGTTCTGATGGAGTCAAGATAGTTACAACAACCCAACAGAGCGTTGTGAACGGCACGATATAGTAGAGCGTTTCCGGAAATGCGACAGAACTCATTGTCCGCATCACCACAAAGCCGATTATCGAACTTACAATCGCCGCAATCTCGGATACGGCAGTCACTCGCCACCAATACCAGCGCAGAATCAGCACAAGACCGATACCAGCGCCAGACTCTAACATCAGTTCCCAGGCTTGTCGGACTGATTGCAACGTAAATGTCACTCCAGCACTCAAGACTAAAATGATTACTGTTACGATGCGCGCGACATTGACCAGACGTCGTTCGGATGCCGATGGGTTGACGAAGCGCTTGTACCAGTCATTAACTACGTAGGATGTACCCCAATTCAATTGCGTCGACACCGTGGACATAAACGCTGCGAAAAAGCCGCCAATGACTACACCCATCCATCCTGCAGGTAGGTAATCCCGCATGATTAAGACGTAACCAGATTCCGGGTCGCTAAGTCCGGGGTAGAGGACGAGCGAAGCTAAGCCCACAAGAATCCAAGGCCACGGGCGTATGCAATAGTGGGCGATAGTAAACCACCACGTTGCAAGAAGGGCATGCTTTTCCGATCGAGTCGCCATGATGCGTTGAGCAATGTAGCCGCCACCACCAGGCTCTTGACCCGGGTACCAAGTTGACCACCATTGAATGCCGAGATATGCAATAAACGCTGACATCGGCAAAGCGACTGCTGAAAGTACGTCAGTGTCTGAACCCGTTCCAGAAATCGTCGGCCAAAGTGTCACCGTTTCGGCCGGCAACAATACCAGTAGCGATTGAACGCCGCCAATATCCGACGACGAAATTACGAAGTATGCAAGCGCTGTGGTCCCTGCCATCGCGACAACAAATTGCATGAAGTCGGCCACAATGACCCCGCGAAGACCAGTGATCGCAGAATAGCCCCCCGCAACACACAGGCCAAGAAGAACTGCATTGAGTTCGTTCCATCCCAATGCAATAGACAATATTTTTGCCATTGCAAGATTGACCCAACCAATGATCAAACAGTTCACTGGCACTCCCAGGTATAACGCTCGAACGCCTCGAAGAATCGCCGCTGAATGACCCGTATAGCGAAGTTCGGTAAATTCAACATCCGTTAGAATGCCTGCGCGGCGCCATAGATGCGAAAAGAATACGACGGTCAAAACGCTACCAAACGCGGCGTTCCACCAGAGCCAATTGCCGGCTAATCCATAGGCAGCGATCAACCCCGTGACAACCAACGGCGTGTCGGCGGCAAAAGTGGTTGCTACCATCGACGTGCCAGATAACCACCATGGCAGGTCTCGACCAGCAAGGAAATATTGACTCAAATTTCTTCCCGCTACCTTGGTTCGCAAAGCCCCGACGGCCACGGGTGCGATCACGGTTACGGAAAGGAGTAACCAGTCAAGAGTGGTAAATGTCACGACGATTGTTGTCGGCTACGCATGATCGTGTCATGCAGAACCGGTCTAAAAGTCTCGATCTTGCGATTATCTCGAGTCGGATGAACTCGATTGCTCAGCAAAACCACATATGTGTTCTGTTCCGGATCTATCCAAAGAGAAGTTCCCGTAAAGCCGGTGTGACCAAAGGCCTCGTCGGACATCCAGCGGCCACAAGACGATGTCGGCAGCATCGTGTCCCATCCCAATGCTCGAGAGCTATTAGGGACGTTCGTCCTGCGCCGAAATACTTGAACCGTTTCCGTCGTGCCGAATGTGGTGTCACCAAAAATTGACCGGAGGGTATCCCGCGCGAATGCCCCGACGCTCTTGACCGTCCCGAAAAGTCCAGCGTGTCCCGAGACACCACCAAGGGCGTAGCAGTTTTCGTCGTGAACCTCGCCGTGAAGTAATCTGCCACGCCAGTGATCCCATTCAGTCGGAGCCATTCGCGTTTTCCACGACGCTGGCGGCTGGAAGCAGATATCTCCCCAGTTCCGTTCCTCGGCAATTAATCGAAACTGTGTGTCGAGTGAGTGTTCATCCGGAGAAAGATCACTCAGGAGAAGACCAAGAATGATGTACCCGAGATCACTGTAAACCGCTTGTGAACGTGGTACGTACGTCAGTGGCATTGAGCAAATTGACGTTTCAAAGTCTTTCCGACCAACATGGTCAAGAAATAGGGGCGCATGCGCAGGTAATCCACTTGAATGTGACAAAAGATCGCGCGCGCTAACTATTCTCCGCGCCCTCGAGTTCCATGCAGGCAGCGCAGTCTCGATCGGACTATCAAGATCGAGTCGCAAGGCATCCACCTGCCGGATAGCTACGGTTGTCGTAGCGATAACTTTTGTCAGGGATGCCAAATCGAAGACGGTTTCGGACGACGCAGCCTTTTCGCCGTCAGCATTTGAAATGGTCCCCGCGGCGTAGGACCATTGACATCCCTCGGCATCACCAACCTCTACAACAGCCGATGGAAATACACCCGAACGGACCGCATCTTCAATAAGACGCTTTGCGTCTGTATACATCTCGTCTAACAGTTCCTAAGGTTCTGAATTGCGCTGGCGGTCACACCTGCCAAAAATGTTGCCAAGGATCCTACACATGCGTACCACTGCCAGGATATTTCAGTGCCAATCGCAAGGAGGATGGTTGCGGTGAGTCCTGTGGTTAGTGCAACGACGCCAACAAACGGCGTGCGGTAGCCTGCAGCAATCAGAAGAAATACTCCGAGCATCATTCCACCACTGAAAAATTGAATCCGCAAGACATCGTCGATTAGTCGATCGGAAAATGCAATACCCATGATGGCAACAAAGGCCTGAATCGCTCCGAAGGCTAGTATTGAAACGCGGGAGAAACCTAAATATCGTTCTTCAGAGTTATTGCGACTGACTGGGCGTTTAAAGAAATTGCCTACGACGGCGGCTGCCGAAGAATTCAAAGATGATGAAAGCGTGGACATTGCTGCGGCAATAACGGCCGCAATCATAGCTCCGCGAAGTCCGATCGGAAATTCTGTGCCAATAAAATACGCTAACACTCGATCCGGACGCGATGGAACGTTTACTACAGTTGACGGTATACTCTGGTAGTAAGCCCACAGCAACAGGCCAAGTGCCAAAAAAAGGCCAAACTGCATCAAGACAACAAGACCGCTCACAAATAATGCCCGCCGCGCATGTAAAAGAGAAGCACACGAAAGGTAACGTTGTGCAAACATTTGGTCAGCGCCATGTGTGCTTGCGGTAAACACCGCACCTCCGATCACGGCAGACCAAAAGGTGTAATCCCGGGTAAGGTCAAACGTTAGATCCACTACCGTCAACTTGTCGGCCGCGCCTGCTAAGTTAAACGCTCCAGTAAAGCCGCCTGGTATTTCAATCGCTAACCAAACACCCGCAAACAACGCCCCGACGAGATATAGACCTAGCTGCACTACGTCCATCCAAACGACAGCCGTCATGCCACCAATCCAGGTATAGAACACGGTAATACTGGCCATAAGACAAATTGCCCCTACGAGGATCGTGGTTATTGGTTGATCGGAGTAGGAAAAAAGATAGCTAAGGACAATACTAGCGCCGAGTAAACGTAGTCCATCGGAAAGCGTACGCGTGACAATGAACAAGGCCGAGATTGCGCGCTCCAAACCAATACCAAAATATCTCCGGACCAACTCGTACACACTGAGAATTCCCCTCTGAAATAGCGTCGGCATCAACAGAACGGTTACACCTCCACGGCCCACAACGTAGCCGAGAGCAATTTGCAGGAAGGTCAGATCACCAGCGTAGGCAAAACCAGGTACGCTAATGAAAGTGATAGTGCTTGTTTCAGTCGCAACAATTGAAAACATGACGGCCCACCACGGAACCGTCTTATCCGTTAGGAAATACTGGTCGACCGTCCTCTGTTGTCCACTAACTCGGCAACCCAACCAAATTGTGGCCCACAGATAAACAACGATGACCGCAATGTCAACGAATTCGATCTGCAGAATCGGCATTACATCCAGGGGATAACAGTCTCATGAATGGCCCTCTTCGGCCAATGGAGCTTGGCCAACACGGAATCAGGCCACCGTTCGTTTGACGTGGCGTGCGGCCAGGCAGTATAAAATAGTGTTCTAGTTAGATAATAGCTATGCGAGAGAACTCTGTTACCCCGACCGAAGGCACGACTAAAACACCGGCCCCGACCAAAACGTGGTCGAGCAGTGGGTGATGTAACCAGAGTGACAAATTGAATTCACTAAGGTCATCATCCGATTAAGGATGATGACTTTTTTTTCGTACGGTTGGAATAAAGCACAGGCCAGTGACTAAAGTTGGATTAATTGGATTCGGAACGGTAGGTAAATCTGTTACCCGGATACTGCTTGAAGACCCTCGGCAAGAGACTCAGTTGGCGTACATCTGCAATCGAGATGTTGAACGCAAAAGAGTGGATTGGGTACCTGGCACCGTAAAGTGGGTGTCGGATCCTGGAGACATAATCAATTCAGACGTTGACATTGTTATTGAATTGATTGGTGGCACTGATCCGGCAACCGGTGTCATTCGTCACGCGCTCGAACGTGGGAAGTCTGTCGTTACCGCAAATAAGCAAGTTATCGCACATTCAGGGTCGTCATTAATCGAAGTTGCGGAGGCAAATGACTGCCGTCTTTTGTTTGAAGCTGCCGTTGGCGGGGTTATTCCAATTATTCGCGGGGTCCAAGAAGGATTATCAGGAGACCAGCTTACCCGCATCCACGGCGTTCTGAATGGCACATGTAATTACATTTTGACCCGAATGGAAAGTGGGCGGATCGAATTTGAACAGGCCTTAACGGAAGCCCAAGACCTTGGATTCGCCGAAGCAGATCCGACAGCTGATATCGATGGTGGGGACGCGCAGGCGAAGATCGCAATCCTGTCGGCAACTGGATTAGGTTGCCCTCTACGCTTGGAAACCATTCCGACAACTAGTATTCGCGATATCGATCCGATTGATTTCGTGTACGCCGACCGACTGGGTTGTACGATTCGACAGGTTTCACGCGTCGAACGCTCATTGGATGAGAACAGCGAGCCCTCAGCCTCTGTGCAGTTAATGTTGGTGCCAAGCGCGTCACCGCTAGCTCACGCGGAAGGTAGTCAGAATGTTGTCGTAGTCGATGGGGTGCGAAGCGGTGAAACCGCTCTTTCGGGTTTCGGCGCAGGGGGTGACCCCACGGCGGTCGCTGTCGTATCGGATGTGAGAGCGATCAGCCGAAACAACTCCCATCTGAAGAATTGGCCCCGGCAAATACCGGATGTAGCCGTTCAGATTGATTTTGAGGCCGCACACTACATTCGATTTGTTGTCATCGATCGTCCAGGCATCATCTCTGAGCTAGCGCGAATATTTGCGACGCACGATATCAACATTGACTCCTTACTCCAGGAACCCGGTTGGTCAAAAACAGAATTACCTTTTGTGATCACATTGGAACGTTGTAATACCAGCGCGGTACGTGATGCGCTGAGCGAGATCGCTCGATTTGATTTTCACTCGCGAGATCCATTTTGGATGCCGATATTGGCACGGGGAGAGAGATGAGCTTTTTAACTGGCCTCAAATGCTCGGTCTGCGGCACTCCATTTGCGCCTGAGGCCTTGTACGTCTGTAATCAATGCCTTGGTCCTCTTGAGGTCGTTTACGATCGGGATTCGCAGAAAGCTGCGGTCACACGTGAAACTATTGAAAATAGACCCCCTAGTTTATGGCGGTACCGTGAATTGCTCCCTATTGAAGGTGAGCCGCTGACGGGTTTTAGTTCTGGTTTCACGCCATTGGTTAGAGCGAGAAATCTTGAAAATGAACTCGGGGTCGAAGAACTATACATAAAGGACGATTCCGTGAATCATCCGACGCTATCGTACAAAGACCGAGTGGTCCCGGTGGCAGCGACTCGAGCGATTGAGCTGGGATTTTCAGTATTCGGCTGCGCGTCAACCGGAAATTTGGCCAATAGCGTTGCAGCGCACGCCGCAAGATTGGGACTGGAATGCTACGTCTTTATTCCTCAAAGCCTTGAACCGGGCAAGATACTCGGTTCTGCGATCAGCGCCCCACATGTAATCGCCATTGATGGAAATTACGACGATGTCAACCGACTGTGCACTCAAGTTGGCGACCGCTACGGATGGGGATTCGCGAACATTAATCTTCGGGCGTACTATGCCGAAGGTGCGAAAACATATGGCTTTGAAATCGTTGAGCAACTGGGCTGGATGTATCCGAAACATTTGGTTTGTCCGGTCGCCGGCGGGACACTGTTACCACGAATCGGACGCGGATTTCACGAACTCAACGCCGTAGGCTTGATGGATGCTGAACCACCGGCCATACATGCCGCACAGGCAGAAGGATGCGCCCCGGTGATCAATGCTTTGCGGAGCGGCGCAGAACATCCGGATCCCGTAAAGCCGGATACGATCGCGAAGTCAATAGCCATTGGCAATCCAGCTGACGGGTTTCATGTCCTAGATACAATTCGAAATTCTGGCGGATCCGGAGAAACAGCTTCTGATCAAGAGATTCTTGACGCAATTCAACTACTTGCCAAAACTGAAGGCATCTTCACTGAACCGGCAGGTGGGACTACCTTGGCGGTAGCAATCAAACTCATACGGAATGGAACAATTCCTGGAGACGAAAGCACTGTCGTATGCATAACCGGTAACGGCTACAAGACCACCGACGTCATTGCACCGCGACTCCAGACACCAACACCACTTGGACGTTCACTACGCGAATTCGAAACATTTATGAAGGACCGAACGTCCTCACAAACTGCCGGTTAATATGTCGAACTCTTTACATAGTGAAATCGTGCAGGCGGAAGGCCATTTGGTTGATTCCCAACTCTTGAATTCCATTTTCGATCGCGTTATCGAACGAGGTGGTCAGTTTGAGGTCTTGGAGTTCGATATTGGTCGCGACAACGAAGCGTTTTCCAAATTAACGCTGAAGGTGTCCGCGCCAACACAAAACGAACTCGCGGAACTACTCGAAACCTTAGTGCCGCTCGGTTGCCACTCGCAACCCGACCGACCTGTGACTCTCCGAGAAGCCGTACAAAGCGGCTGTGTACCGGAGGATTTCTACTCGACAACTAACCACCGAACGGAAGTCAAACTCGACAGAGAATGGATTAGGGTCAACGATCAGCGGATGGATGCGGTGATCGTTGTCGACGGCAGCGACGCACGCTGTACAAAATTGCGCGACGTAATTTCTGGCGACAAGATCGTATGTGGCGTGGATGGCGTGCGTGTGTCTCCTGAGTTCCAGGAGCGTGACCGACTCGGTTTTGGATTCATGATGAACGATGTCTCCTCAGAGCGTCGGGTCGAAGTCAGTGTTAAAAAGATTATTAACACGATGAGAGAGGTTAGGGCGAATAACGGTCGCATCGCTTTTGTTGCCGGCCCTGTGGTGATACACAGTGGGGGTGGACCGCATTTCGCCGAATTGATAAAAAGCGGTTTCGTCGACGTTTTGTTGGCAGGGAACGCACTAGCAGTACACGATGTGGAACGTGCTCTTTATGGCACCTCTTTGGGTATCGATCTGGATGCAGGCTCGGCTGTGGAGGAGGGACATAAGAATCACATGCGAGCAATCAATGCAATCAATCGGGCCGGCGGACTACGGTCAGCAGTCGACCAAGGCGTTTTAAAGTCAGGTGTAATGTACGAAGCAATACGGCATGACGTTGAGTATGTGCTCGCGGGTAGCATTCGCGACGATGGCCCACTCGCAGACACGGTCATGGATTTAATAGATGCACAAAATCAGTATGCGAACGCACTCGAAGGTGTGCAAATGGTCATCATGCTCTCCACGATGCTACACAGTATCGGCGTCGGCAATATGCTGCCCTCATGGGTTAAAGTCGTATGCGTAGATATCAATCCAGCCGTTGTGACAAAACTGGCCGACCGTGGATCGTCGCAAACCGCTGGTATTGTTACTGACGTCGGTCTGTTCCTCCATCAATTGCGAATGCAATTGGCTGCTCTTCAAGGGCAGTCATGACGAACCGCGGTTCGGGAGTAGTCGTTCAGAAGTATGGTGGCACGTCTGTCGCCACACCCAAGAAGATTTCAGCGATTGCAGATCGAATTGCAGTTACCCAACGGGAGGAACGTAGGATTGTCGTTGTTTTGTCCGCAATGGGGAAAACGACCGATCAATTGATTGCACTAGCTCACAGCGTTGCTGACAACCCTCGCGGAAGAGAGATGGACCTGTTGCTAGCAACAGGGGAGCAGGTATCCGTCTCAGTCCTCGGCTTAGCACTTCAGGATCGTGGGGTCCCAGCAATCTCCCTGACAGCCATGCAATGTGGGATTCGAACAGATGATGCATACAATATTGCGCGGATCGAGTCGATTGATACAAAGCGTATCGTCGATGAACTTGATCGAGGTCGAGTTGTAATCGTGACGGGATTTCAAGGTCTAACCCGCGATCATGAAGTAACGACATTGGGCCGCGGCGGTAGCGACATCACTGGGGCGGCTCTTGCGGCGGCTCTCGGTGCCTCGGCCTGTGAGATCTGCACCGACGTC
>MDTE01072775.1_pt1 | contig 20219 bp, 18 predicted proteins | sample 811231 | NCBI WGS metagenome assembly MDTE01 (sample SAMN05326651, study PRJNA326480) | marine metagenome | isolation source: seawater | place: Indian Ocean: Red Sea | collected 2010 | reverse complement strand
CAGAGAAATAGATTTAAAAATTTCAAACAGAATGAATGAATATGATGCACTTATTCTAGTCTCTACTCACGAAGCCTTTCCCAATGTAATAATTGAAGCCATGAATTCAGGCATAGTGTCTATTTCAACAAAAGTTGGAGATGTTGAGCGGTTGCTAGGAGGCGGGAGGGGAATTCTAATTGAAGGATATGATAGTCATTCTATAGCAGAATCAATAAGTGCTTTTTATAATTTAACTGATGAAGAGAAGTTGGGAATTATAAATAGAGGAAAAGATTTTATTACAAATGAATTAAATGAAGAAAAAGTATACAAACAATGGATTTCTGTAATCAATAAAACATAGAGTCGCGGAGATCTTGATTTTATTTCAAAATAATCAATTAAATTAATAAATAAAGCTGTTAAGTTAATAAAAAGTCAATAGAATAAATATAAATTTCCAATATCAATATGTTTAGAAATTCTTTATATTATACATTTGAAAAGCTTGGGCCAAAAGCCTTATCGATAATTATTCTGCCAGTTTTACTGAGACTAGTTAAACCCGAACTTTGGGCAGAAATTACACTGTTACTAGCAATCCAGCTATTGTTGTCATATTTCTTTACAAGAGGGGATGAGAGGTCATTGCTAAAATATTCTTCAGAAGATAACCTTATTTATATTTCTATCGCAAATTTATTTAAAATTTGTCTAATTGGATTAGTTATCTTTGAAATTTTAGGTTATTTCTTTAATGAATTCCCTTTTTCATTGGAGTATGGACTCCCATTCAGATTTATGTTTCTAAGCACGATACTAGTAGCAGTTAATAAATTGCTATTAGCAAAATTACGATCTGATGAAAAATCGAAAGAAATATTTTACTCATCATTCATCGACAGCTTATTAATACAGCTTTTACAATTAGTGTCCATTGCTATAGTTGTAAGTTATGATGGTTTTGATTCACGGGTAATAGTAACAGTTTTTTTCCTTTCTCAATTAATCGGCAACGTAATTAAATTTTTCTATTTTAGAAATAAGCTTTCTCTAAAAATAAATAAAATTTTTAATTATTTCAAAACCCAACAAAAGTTAGAATTTATTAAATTTTCAAATATTAGTTTTTTGATACTAATTTCAAACTATCTCCTTACCTGGCAGGACAGATATTTTGTGGAGATTCTTTTTGGTTTGAAAAAATTGGGTGTCTACTCTGTAACAACCAGATTAAGCAACTTAGGAATGGTTTTTATCTCTTCATTAATTATTGCTGCATACTCTAAATATTGGCCACAAGATTCAAAAACTCATAGTGATGGAAATATTGAAAATGCTACTAAAGATATTTTTCAAATTTCTGCGTTAACATTCTCAATTATTATGCTCATTACTGCAACTGTGGGGGATTATGTTTTACCAGTTGCTTATCTTGAGTCTATAAGGCTTATTGGTTATTCAGCGATTGCTGTCTTTTTACAGACGTATGTATTAATACTTACAATAGATTATGGAAGACAATCAAAGCTGTCGAAAGTCCTAATGTTCAATACCCTAGCTGCTGGGACACAATTTACCCTTTATCTGTCTTTTAATATAACCCGCTTAGAAGAAATGTTTCTAATACAGATATTTTCAATGCTGTTATTTGTTTTTGTATTTTTTGGAAGAAGAGAAATAGTCAAATACTACAAATCTAATATTGTTTTACTTTTCTTCCTGTCCTCATCTTTTTATATAGTTAATTTAATTTTTGTTTACGACCAGATTTTCTTTAGAGTCCTCGGCTTTGTTATCGCAATAGCCTATAGTTTTTTACTTTTAAATAAATGGGTTAAAGTCGAGTAGATATTATTTCTATCATTTTCTTCTTTGCAGAATCTTCAGAGAAATTGTTCTCAACTATTATTTTGCTATCAATACGCTCATAATCTCCATTTATATAATTATTTATTTTTACTTTTAAATCATCGAGATCTCCACTTTTAAATATTACGCCATTCTTAGTTAGCTCTATTACTTCTTTATTTCCAGATTTACAGTCAGAAACTATTGAGAATACATTATGTTGTTGAGCTTCAAGGAGGGAGTTAGACATTCCCTCCTTTAGAGAAGGCAGTACAAATAGATCATAACTATCCCAATTTATATTTTCTTGGAATCCCTTTAAGTTTACGAAATTACCCCGATCCAGCTTATTGAGCCTTTCTCTTTCTGGACCGTCTCCAAATATATCTACCTGAACTTCCTCTCCAAGGCTGTTAATTGCCATTATTAGTAAATCTAGACCTTTTTGTTTTACTAATCGAGATACAGCTACGACTTTTAAAGGAGACCTTCGATTAGACTTTTTCTTTCTATCTTGTGTAGGAATAACAATATTATTCAGATAATTGAACTTGTTTACTTCTTTTGGGTACTTTTCTGAATATCTCTGCATGTTTTCAAAAGAGTTGAAGCAAACAATATCGGCATTGCGAATTATAAATTTTGTATGTCTTTTGTATAGGTTAAAATTTGCAATCCTAACAATACTCTTAGCTTCTTTATATATATATTTTTTAATTAATACATTAATAATATTTGGAGTAGGAAGGGTTGTGAATATATAAGTAGGCCTAAATCTCTTTATCTCTTTAATTAAACTAACTACTACAAATGAAGTCTTTCTCTTATTGAGGCTTAAAGTTTCTTCAAGAGAGTAGTTTTTTTTTGCTGTATAAAATACACAGCTATAATCAGCTTTAATAGAATTGTAAATTCTTAATATTTGCTTTTCTGCACCACCTCCATCTAAAGAAGAAGTAAAAAAGAGAATTTTATTTTTCACCCAAATCACCTACGTAGGGAGCGTATTTATCTGAGTAAATTATTCCAAAATATTTATCCTTATATTTTATTAATATTTTATTTTCATTAGAAAGCTCTTTTCTATACCAAAAATTATTATCTTCAATATCGTCAAAAATCATAAAATAATCTTTATTATGTTTTTTTGTAGTTTCAAACAGAAACAGCTTACCGTTTAATGATTTATCTGAATCAAAATAGAACAAGTCATAACTGTACTTATAAAGAAGATTCTTAAGATGCTTTCTATCCTTTCCTATATAGAGATTCCAATTCTCCTTAAATCTTTTTTCTACAAGTATGCCTTGGTATTTCTTTGAATCCTCTATTTCAAATCTTGGTAGGTCAATTGAATCAAGTTGAAAATTTCTAGAGCAGTTCGTTCCAGCAGCAAGTATAAAGTTTGTTGAGAGCCCCAGCCATACTCCTGTTTCGAGAACTCTTTCAGGTTTTATTCTTCTAATTATAAAATACAAGAAGTCAGGATATTTTATGCCGTGGGTTTCGATATCTGTATTTTTTGTAACTTTCTCAATATTCGATAATATTTTTTTTTCTATGTCTTTATAATCATTTACATACTCATCAAAATCTTTATATAAATCCTTATTTGTCATCGTTATAACGCTCTTCTCAACTAAGAGCTTATCAATAGTTTTTTCACGTTCTTTTCTATATTTATCTTTAAGGATATAAAACTTGTATGGCTGTATGGTGTTATATTTTATTGAATTCTTTATTTGCATAACCTTGGTTGCGAAGGACATATTATAATTATATAAATTGTTTTTAAGAAAGATTCAATCAAAATATATTGTTTTAGTATCCCTAGCTCTTTACAATGTCTATTCTTTTTTTGATAAAGCACTCGCGTGTTATCTTCTCTTTTTTCTTGTGTTGTTTCTTTACTACATTAAGACAGATCTATTTAATAAAAAAATTATCCTAGATGCATTTTTATTTACTAATATTTTTTCTTTAATTATCCCAGGTAGAATACCTTTTTCTGGGAATCAATTTGCTTATTACGATCAACTTTATTATCAGAAACTAAATTTTAATACTATTTCATATTCTTACTCCTACGATTATCTCGGATTTCATCTATTAGCCAAGCAACTATTAATAAATGAAAATTTAGCAAATTTAAATGTTGCTCTATTTTTTATAAACATTTTTGCTTTTTATTCAATTTTTAGATTTTATCTCGCTACAGGCAAAGAAAGAAACTATTTTATTTTTAAAGCTCTACTTTTAATTTTTTTAGTTTCGATTAACCTCCCTGAACAATTCAATCAATACATGGGGGTATCTAAGTTGCTGATGAATGGTACTGCTGGGTTAGGAAATTTTGGTCTCAGAGTTTTTACTCCAGCAAGTTTTGCATTAGGTATGTTCTTTCCCTTGTCTATGCTGCTAGAAGATAGATTGAAGCCTTTCATTATTTCTGCAGTCCTTCTTTCTTTATTTCACTATTACATCTTTGGCATTATGTTTGTAATGTTGGTTGTTTACTTAGCTACAAAAAAAGAAAAAAATTATCTGCTCATTTCAATGCTTATTTCTTTAGGAATATTTCAACTATTAAACCAATTCGATACTTTTCAATACTTAAGCGAAGTACTATACAGCCTTAAGAGCATAAATATAAATTTTAATTTAGTACCAATTATTTCGGTTGGGTCTATCTTTAACAATGGATTAGATAATAGTTTTATTTATTATATAGATTTTGAAAATTTTAAATTTTACAAACCCAATTTTTCTATTTCAAATTTTTCTCCCACTATAGGGGTTTATAATAATGAGTCATCAATCCCAATAGAAAAAATATTCCTATTTTTATTTTGTATTTATTTAACAAAGAAAAGTGAAACAAGGTTAATTCATAATATGTTGATCTACTCTTTAAGTGTTTATTTAGTTTCTCATCTTTTATTTTCAAAAGATATATTTTTGTTTCATGGGATTATTCAGCCATGGAGAATAAACCATATATCTTCAATTATGTGCTTCATAGTTATTTGTATGAACTTTCATTTCAGAATAAATATTAAAGATTATAAAGCCAGCAGTTTATTCTTACTAATGTTTATTCCTGCTTCATATTTCATATGGAACGTTTACACCACTCAAGATGTCTCCTATAATCCCAACTTGAAAGAAGAGATAGAGAAAATTGACGAAGGGATAGTTTTAATTCCATTAAGTGAAACAAAGTACGTTTATCACTATGGCTTACCAAACATCTATGTTTCAATATTCCCCCCAATAGATTGGTTAGAAAGAGATGTTGTTAGGGATTACTTTGATAGGGTGCGCCATAATAATGCAATTTTATCAAAAGAATCTTGTGAGAGTATTTCAGAATATATAAATATAAATCAGATTGATATTGACTATCTTTTCTTTAGTAACAATAAGTCGTTGGATTTAAGCAACTGCACCCTTGAAATACGATTTATTGAAGAAAACTAAACAGCTTAAATTAATATTTTAGTTTTACATTAACATACATATTGAGTAAATAAATTAGAGTATCTATGATTGATGACAAGATTAGTTTTGGCCTACTTGGTTATGGCTATTGGGGGAAAATAGTAGCACGGAATATATCAGAAAATGATAGTTCTAAACTTGCTTATATTGTTGATTCAAATCCTGATTCGCTTCAAAGCGCAAAGAATAAGTATTTAGATACAAGTTGTACAGATGAATTAGACAAAATGTTAAGAGACCCCTCTCTAGATGTGGTTGGTATATTTACCCCCCCAGCCACTCATTACGACTTTGTAATGAAGGTTTTAAATTCAGGGAAACACGCTCTAGTTACAAAACCATTGTGCTTAAATATTAACGAAGCTAATGAAATAAAAACAACCGCAGAAAGACTAAATTTGCAAGTCTTTGTTGATGATACTTTCTTATTTAGCGGGCCAGTAAAATATTTGAAAAAGTATTTCAAGGAGTCAAATTTTGGTGATTTAATATTTATTCAATCATCAAGGATTAATCTCGGATTAATTCAGAACGATTGCAATGTTATTTGGGACTTAGCCCCACATGATATTGGGATTCTGAATTATCTATTAGAAAAAACGCCCAATAAAGTTAGAGCAAGTGGCTTCAACCCCTTTGGCGACGTATACGATTATGAATGTCACAGTAATTGTGAGCTTGTATACGAGAATAATTTGTATGCCTCGATAACCCTTAGTTGGCTTTCATCTATAAAAACTAGGAGGATGATATTTGGAGGGACAAATGAGACAATAGTATATGATCATTTAGATCAAGATGCTCAGATAAAGATTTTTAAACAAAGTATCTTATCTCAAGAAATAGATTCAAATGTACAATTTGAGTACTCTATAGGGGAGACCGAATATCCAAATATAGACAAGACAGAGCCATTAAAATTGGAGATACAAAGCATTGTGAATTCATTAAGAGACGAAGAACCCTTTATTGCAAATATAGACCATGCTATCGAGACAATTAGAGTTATAGAAGGGTTACAGGATTCACTAAGTGAAAAAGGAAATTTTATAAAGATATGAAGGTAAAATTTTTCTCTCTTTCAGAGCAATATGAATCAATAAAGAAAGAAGTTGATTTTGAGATAAGTAAGATAAGTGAGAATCAAAATTTTGTTTTAGGAGAGAGTGTAAGTAAATTTGAACAAAATTTTGCAAAAGTCAATGATTCCAAATATTGTATTACTGTTAATTCAGGAACATCTGCATTGCATACTGCTCTATCTATTCTCGGTATTAAACATGGTGACGAAGTTTTAGTTCCATCGAACTCTTTTTTTGCTACGGCAGAAGCAGTTTCTCTTACAGGTGCCACCCCTGTTTTTGTTGATGTAGATTCTGATTTACATCATATTGATTTGATTGACGCCAAAAATAAAGTTACTAAAAAAACTAAATGCATTATTCCAGTCCACCTCTATGGAAATCCAGTAGACATGATAGAAGTAAATAAATTTGCACGAACCTATAGTTTATTTGTTGTTGAAGATTGCGCCCAAGCCCACTTTGCTAAATTTCAGAATAAACATGTTGGGAATTTTGGAAATATCGGTTGTTTTAGTTTTTATCCTAGTAAGAATTTAGGAGCTTATGGTGAAGGTGGAGCACTTGTTACAAACAATAAACAAATATATGAAAATGCAATTATGTATAGAAACCACGGATCCAAAAATAGATACGAACATGAATTTATCGGACACAATTATAGGTTGAACGGTATACAAGCTGCAGTACTAGGTGTAAAGCTTAAGTATGCAAAAAGTTGGAACAGTAAAAGAATCAAGCTGGCTAATAGATACAGAAAGAAAATATACGAATCTGAAGAATTATTTTTACCGATACAGAAGAAAGAAGCAAAACATGTTTTTCATTTATTTGTTATAAGGCACAAACAGAGAAATAGTTTGAAGAAATATTTAGAGGAAAAAGGAATCGAAACTTCTCTGCATTACCCAATTCCTATACATAAGCAAAAAGCTTATCAACCTAACAATTACAAGAAAATGAAATCAGAATTAATTTCAAACGAAATCCTATCCCTACCTCTTTATCCGGAACTTCCTAACGAGGCTATTGATTATGTTTCAGAAATAATCAATTCTTATAATTAATATGAGTATCTTGAATAAAAGTAGAATTTTAATTACTGGTGGGGCAGGCTTCATTGGTTCAGAAGTCTGTAAGCAATTATTAGATTTGCACTCACAAGTTACTGTTGTTGATAATTTAATTAACGGAAAAGAGTCTAATTTAGATCTAGAGAATAAAAACCTTACTTTCATTCATGAAGATATAAGAAATTATTCATTAATGGAAGAATTAATCAATGAAGCGGATTATTTGTTTAATCTAGCCTGCTTGGGGGTAAGGCACTCTCTCCATTCTCCGATGGAAAGTCATATGGTAAATGCTGATGCAACATTAAACTTATTAAGAATTTCAAAGGAAAATAAATTAAATAAATTTATTCATATTTCATCATCAGAAGTGTATGGGACTGCTAGATATACACCAATGAAAGAAGACCATCCAACCTTCCCTCACACTATTTATGGTGCATCAAAATTAGCAGGGGAAGGTTATGTGAGGGCTTATAATGAATCTTATAATTTGAATACAGTAATTATTAGGCCATTTAATTCATATGGACACAACTCTCACCATGAAGGGGATTCAGGAGAGGTAATCCCTAAATTTATTATTAGGGCTCTAACTGGTGAGCCTCTTTATATTTTTGGTAGTGGTGAGCAAACAAGAGATTTTACATTTGTATCAGATACCGCAAGGGCATTAATAACTATTGGTATGGATGATGATGAAAACGAAACTTATAACCTAGGAAGTGAGAACGAGATATCAATTAATGATTTAGCCGCTATGATTATTGAACTTACTGGTTCTACTTCAAAAGTCATTCATATAGAACCTAGACCTGGAGACGTTTTGAGGCTATATTCTGATTCAGAAAAAGCTTTTAATAAATTTGGCTTGAAGCACGAAGTCAACTTCAAGGAGGGGTTGAACAAACTAATTAATTGGTATAAGGACACAAATGACGATTTAAGCTTATTACTAGAAGAAGATCAAATAAAGAACTGGGAGGCTAAGTGATTCCTTTAACAAAACCAGTAATTGATAAAAAAGAAATTGAATCAGTTGCTAAGACAATAAAGTCAGGTTGGATAACCCAAGGACCAAAAGTTAAAGAGTTTGAAGAAAGATTCTCAAAGTATACTGGAGCGAAATACTCAGCAGCAGTTTCAAGCTGTACTACAGCACTCCACCTATCTTTACTAACTTTAGGAGTTAAGCCAGGAGATTTTGTAATAACGGTCAGCCACTCATATATTGCAACTGCTAACTCAATAAGACATGCAATGGCAGAGCCCATTTTTGTTGATGTAAATTCTTCAAATTACAATATGGACATAGAAAGTCTTAAAGATTTGATAGAAGAAGAATGTTATGCAAAGAACAAAAGTCTATACTTTCGAAACTATAAGAAGTTAATAGATAATAGTCCTATTTTAGATGTAATAAATAATGTTTCAGGAAAAATTTCAGCAATTATTGTTCCACATCAAATTGGGATCCCTTCAGATATTTATGAGATTAAGAAAATCCTCAGAGGAATCAATTTACCAATAATAGAAGATGCCGCATGTGCAATTGGGAGCAAATTCAATAAACAAAATAATTTAATAAATATTGGATACCCAGTAGGAGATTTAGTTTGCTTTTCATTTCACCCCAGAAAGCTTCTTACAACAGGGGATGGAGGAATGATTACTTCAAACAATAAGGGCTATATAGAAAAAATAAAATTATTAAGAAACCACGGTATGAATATAGATTCATTTAAAAGAAAAAATGCAAATAAATATTTTTTTGATGAACATGTCATTAGCGGATTCAATTTTAGGATGACTGATATACAAGCTTCAATTGGAGTCGAACAGTTGAAAAAAATAAACTCTGTTGTAAATGAAAGAAAAGATATTGCTATATACTATAAGAAAAAACTTTCCGCAATAGATCAAGTCACGACTTTCGAAGAAGGTCCTAACTTATTAACCAATTGGCAAAGTTTTCCGATAAAAATAAAATCTAATCATGACTCTATGGATTTAGTTAAATTTTTATTTAAGGAAGGAATTTATTCAAAACGAGGAGTTATGAACTCTCACGAGGAAGCACCATACATAGGGCAAAATTGGAACTTACCTAATTCTGAAGAATTATTAAGACACACCATTCTACTCCCGATGTACAATGGCTTAAAGAATAAAGAGATAGACTATATTGTAAGAAAGGTTAAAAAATTTTTTGAGTGAAGCTATGTTAAGTGTTGTAATTCCTGTATTTAATGAAGAGAAAAATATTGATTTTGTTTTGAGTGAGATTCTTGAATATATTGACAAACAGGAAACATATGAAATAATTTTTGTTGATGATCATTCAAACGATAATACTTATTTACACATCAGGGATTTAAATTTTTCTAACAAAAATATAAAAGTTATTAGGTTGTCAAGGAGGTCTGGTAGTCATATAGCAACAAAAGCAGGAATAGATTCCTCTAAAGGAGACAAGGTATTAGTTATTTCCGGAGATGGTCAAGAAGACCCAAGTCTAATTGCCAATATGGCAAGTAAGATTGAAGAAGGTGTAGACATAGTTTGGGGAGTAAGAGAGGCTAGGTCGGAACCTCTCATTTCTAGATTTATTACAAATATTTTTTACAAGGGGCTGAAAAGATTTACAAAGAAAACTATAAGCTACTCTGTAGATATCTCAAATGCAGACTTTTACATGATTAATAGCAGAGTAATTAAAGTCATTAAAGAAACATCACTACTTAACACGTCACTCTTTGGCTTGCTTGCTTGGATTGGGTTTAAGCAAGAATCTATAAAATATAAACGAAGAGAGAGAGCTAATGGAATTACAAAATGGGGAGTTAAAAGTAAAATCAGTCTTGCTTTAGATTGGTATATAGGCTTTTCCCCATCACCCTTAAGATTTGTTATGATTTCGGGTTTACTAATTACAATATTAGCTATAGGTTACACCGTTGCTATTTTCATTTTTTATATGAATGGAACAGAAGTCCAAGGATGGTCTTCAATAGTTGTTCTTATACTATTTTTTAATAGTTTCATTATTTTAGTTCTTGGGCTATTTGGTGAATATTTATGGAGGACATTCAATAATACATCTGATCGGCCCAACTATGCTATAGAAGACCAAGTCACCTAACACGAAGGACTCAAATTTGTCAGAAAGTCAGTATTATATTTTTGGAAAAGGAGAGGCTGCAATCCACTGTATAGAAACTTTGTTGGGTAAAGTTAAAAAAGAGAACATTTATGTAATTCCAGAATTACCAGAGCCAACTTGGACCGACTCTTTGATTGATTACTGCAATCAATCAAAAATACAAATATATGATTATAGTGAATTAGTCGTTTCAAATATAAATAGCATTGGGATTTCTATTTATTATTCAAAAATATTCAATGAAGAAACAATTAATAAATTTAAACATTTTGTCAATCTTCATAATGGCCCTTTACCAAAATATAGAGGTGTTAACCCAATTAACTGGGCATTAAAGAATGGGGAAATAACCCATGGGGTAACTCTACACTTTGTTGAAACAGGTATAGATACAGGTGATATTGTAGACCAAGTAATTTTTCCAATTAACGAAGATATGGAGGTATTAGACGTATATAACTTATGCATCCAATATGGTAGAGAGTTACTCGAGAGAACTATTTTCAATTTAGACAATATAACACCAAAGGAACAAGATGAAAAAAATGCAACTTATTACTCTAAGTCAGATTTTGCAAAGCTTGGAGACAGAAAGTATTTCACACGATCTACAAATGAACCACACAAGTAGAAAACAAGACAGTTAGTCTTCTTTATATATCTTTATAATATACTTCTTTCCATCCTTAATAAAAAAAGCAGGATACTTTTCATTGTCAACTATCCTCAGCAAATTAAATTGTGATTCAATTGACTCGTTAACATTAAGTTCCGAGTCCTCAGGGTATCTCCTTTTGTAGTAAGTAGGTTCCCCAACTTGTTCGACACCCATTATTTTTGGGTATTGTTTAATATATTTAAGAATAATTTCATATGTAATGTTTGCTTGGATACTTCTTAACTCTTCACTAAGTTCAGTTCCTTTTAGATTTACAGTTTCTTTTAGATAGATTTTTCCATCATCAATATCCTCATTTGCTTCAAAAAGAGAAAATGTAATTTGATTTTTATTCTCTAAGACACTCCAGCTTATTGGAGCAAAGCCTCTTCCTTCTGGAAGATCAGAAGGGTGAGGAACTATATTTGATTTGTTTTTGTTTAGACCTTCTTTTGAAACAATTTTCAAACAAGAAATAAATGCTGCTATATCTCCATCTTTTAATTCGTCTTCATTTTTTGCTATATTTACCTCATGACCAAGATTCCTAATTTTATGAATGAAATCCTCGCTTGTATTCCAAAACCAAGAATCTTCATTATCACAAAGCAGATTAATTATCATAAGAACACTCTAATTGTTTTAGTAGATAAGATTAATGCTTAAATTAGATTTAACTTTCTTCTTCTTGTTTTTTGTTTTTATTTAATAAGGATGTTATAAAGTATTTTATATTCCTGAAATAAACACCAACAGTAACCCCTGCAGCAATTATAACTTGGAATAAATACGAACCAGTTCCAGGATCTAAGTAGTTGAAGCTTTCAGAAATAAATACCATAAGATTACATTAATAGACTTTCATTATTCCATGTAATAATTTTCTGCATGGATTAAAACTTCATTTAATTTTTCATAACTTAAATCAAATAGAAAGTTAGACAATCTTTTATTATCAAATACATTACTACATACTAAATCTACATCTAAATCAATCAAATAATCCTTAAATAATGGAGATAGATCAACAGTACTGATCAAATCTCTTGCTTCAAAGATTGTATTTGCGAATGGCAATTGACCTATTTCTTTTTCATATTCATTACAAATGCTAACTATAGAAAATGCACAGGCATATCCATGTGGTAAATCGTAGAGGTTTGTAAGAGGGTATGATATAGAATGATTTAGAGAGGTCCTGGTTATATTAATTGCTCTTCCAGCTAAATTGGACGCATCAAGCAATTGATACCTATAGTCTATATTATCCATTTCTCTTAAAAGCTTCGGCAAGTAAGTATTGATTAGGTTTGCTGATTGAATTGATAAATCAATAGAGTTTGAATTACTTTTTTTATTCCAAAGGCTATCTATTGAATGGCACAAGGCATCTAGTGCCGTAGTTAAAGTTAAAAACTTAGGGAGCGAAGCTGTGTATTCAGGTATTAAGTAAGTTATTTCAGGGAGAAGTTTAGGGTCTTCGAAAGAATACTTCTGTTTTGTAGATTTTGACCAAATAGTTGCAAACCTAGTACTTTCTGCACCACTGCCCGCAGTTGTTGGTATTGATATATTGAATATTTTATCATCTGAGGATAGCTTTAAATCTGTAATAATTTCCATAGTATTGTTGGGCAGTTTGCAAGTAGCTAATATTTTTGCGATATCCAATACGCTACCTCCCCCAATAGACAATATAAGATCAAAATTTTTTTTATAATTTTTTTCAAAAATATTTGAGATTGATATGAAATTTGGGTACTCATTAATTTTGTATAAAGAAATATTACATTTATTATCTTCTAATTCTTTTATAAAGTGATCTAAATATCCACGTTCTTCATTGCCATCAGAGGTAACAATTAAGGAATTTGAGAATTTATATTCATTGATAAGATTTGCAAAGTGTTCTTTGAAATTCTTTTTAACTATTTGTTGTTGCATCTTTTAACTTATCTATAAAAATTTCCTTATTTTCTTCTGGTAACTTTTCTGGCCTTATTAAGTTTTTATCAGAGGTATTTTGGACTTTAATTTCAACTAGTGCTGGCCCTACTATCTCGTCCAGTTCAATTTTATCTAATGCATCAAGGTTCTCAAAAGTTAATACCTCTTTATATCCAAATGATTCAAATAGCTTTTCAGTATTTAGCTTTTTATAGATATTTGGCTGTCCACCAACAGACTCATGTGATGAGTTATTAAAGACTATATGAATAAAGTTCTTGGATTCACTATTTCCTAGTATACCTAAATTTCCCATGTGCATTAAAACCGCCCCATCTCCATCTAGACAAACAACTTTGTTTTTATTTATATTTTGAAGAATTCCATGTGAAATTGCTGATGCATGGCCCATTCCTCCAACAACATAAAGATCATCACAATTTAGATTAGACTCTTTTCTAAGCTCATAAAGCTCTCTAGATAGCTTTCCTGTAGTAGAGATAAAAATACTATCCTTATTGAATTTATTTATAATCTTACTCAATGCATCTTTTCTCAATGGAGAAGAATCTTCTTTTTCAAAATTTCGTTCATCTTTTTCAAAAGTTCCTCTTTTTACAACCAACGCCAATGGCTTTTGATCTGCAACTGATACTTTAAGGTGATCGGTAATATCGTTCATTGTTGAATCCTTATCTATAATAAAATATCCAATCTCTAGTAGGTCTAGCATCTGTAAAGTTATTTTTCCTTGAAATTTATGTTGAGGCTCATCAGGAACCCCTGGTTCTCCTCTCCACCCAACTAGAAGAACAAATGGGATGTTGTATACATCTTTATGAAGGAGCGATGTATATGGGTTTATGAAATTTCCAAATCCAGAGTTTTGCATATAGACTAAAGGTACTTTTTGAGTTGCTAAGTTGTAGCCCATACACGCTCCAAGAGCACTCCCTTCGTTCGTAGATATAATATGGTTTTCATCATTAAAGTCAAAGTGGAGGCTTTTGCTAAATTCTGACATAAGTGAGTCAGGCACCCCACAGAAAAAATTAATATCTAATTTTTTAAGTTCTTCTATAAATATTTTGGCATTAATCATAAATATCTTATTCAGAAGGAATAAAGTTAATCACTTCTTTTACACTCATAAGATCCCCTTCGATTTCATGAGTCCTCCCATTGGTTAAGATTAATTCAGCAGTCTTTAGCATTGCTGGGTACGCGCTCCTTAGTAAATGATTTGCATAGATTACTATATCAACACCAATTTCTTTGAAGTGTTCCAACTTAACATGACTATATGTAGTTGGAACTACTACAATCGGCAAACTCGAATCATTTTTGAATTGATTTATAAAATCAAATACTTCTTTTTCAGAGTCACTTTTACTATGTATCAGGATCCCGCCAGCACCTGCTTCAGCATATTTTTCAGCACGTAATATTGCATCATTTAATCCTTTATCTAAAATTAGGCTCTCGATTCTAGCGAAGATTAAGAAATCATCAGTTTTTTTTGCTTCATTTCCTACTTTTATTTTTTCACAAAAGCTCTCAATCGAATCTTGTTCTTGATTTACCTCAGTACCAAAGAGAGAATTTTTCTTTAGACCCTTTTTGTCTTCTATTACTACTGAGGATATTCCTAACCTCTCCAAGTTTTGGACCGTATAAATGAAATGTTCAGGTTTTCCGCCTGTATCTCCGTCATAGATTACAGGTTTTGAAGTTACTTCCATCACTTCATTTAATGTATTTAATCTTGAAGTTGTATCGACAGCTTCTATATCAGGCTTTCCTTTAGCAGTAGAGTCTGTAAGGCTGCTTGCCCACATCCCATCATATTCGATTTTTTTGCCATCAATTTCGACTTCAGTGTTCTCAACAATAAGTGCAGATAGTGCATTGTGTATATCAAGAAAAATAAGTGTATCTTTTTTATTTATAGCACTTCTCAACGAAGCTCTTCTCTCTTCAGTAGTAATTTTTTTTGTTAATAAATTCTTTAATTCTGATGAAGAAACACCTTTTGTATATGGGACCTCAATTAATTCCCCGTCCCATTTTTTGAGAGTTTCAATTACTTTCTTCCTTGTGTTTTTCTGTATGCCTGTTGTCCAATCATCTCCATGGACAACATACTTTGGTTTTAATTTTTCTAGATTTTTCGTATAGTCTAAAGTATCTTGCTTCATTACTTCAGAAACGTATTTAATGCACTCAACTACACCGTACCTTTCTTCATAATTCATTAATGGAATCTTCTTATATGAAGAAATTGCCTGGTCAGTTAAAAGACCTACTACCACATCTCCATATGTAGAAGCAACTTTTAATATATTCATGTGACCCGGGTGAATGACATCTGCACTCATTCCCACATATACTTTATGTTTTTTCATCTATTTTCACTATAATTCAATATGTTATTGTAACTTACTCAGACAAAAAATTAATTTTCTTTATAGAAGATAAAAGCCACTTTAGATTTGTTTGTAAACTATTCGATTACTTTTTAGACAATGGAGCAAATGTTTTATTACTATGTTTCTCCCTCCCTTTTGATGCTAAAAAGTACAATAATAAGTCTTTAGAAATTAAGATACTTTCTAGTGATGTAGAGAAGATCAGTATATTGAAGAGTTTATCAGGAGATTTGTTTATTACTACAACTCCAAGCGTGGGTTCTCAATTTTTTCCTAAATCCAAAATCTCACCAAAGAGTCTTAGACCAAAATATTTATATCTGTTCCACTCATTAGTTAGTCCTAATGAGATGTATATAAAAAATTCATTTAAGAATTACGATTATATATTTACTCCTTCAAAAGTTATATCTGAACAAATACAACCTTTAATTGGCAAAACGTGTAAAGTCTTTGACACTGGCTATTTGTTGTTTGATAACATTTCTCCTTTTAAATATCAGATTGCTAAGAAAAATAAGGCATTAATTGCACCAACTTGGGGGAATGAGGGAGTAAAGGAAATTGCAGACAATATCAAAGCAATTATGTCTTATTTTAATAAATATGATATTGAGACTGTATTTAGGCCACACCCAATGACACAAGTAGAAGGTCTTCAATTGGACGAAAGTGTTGAAATAGATTTGAATAAAGATTTAAATAACTTACACGAATATGAAATACTCCTTACTGATTATTCTGGAATTGCTCTCGAGTATTATTATTTAACAGGAAGATATGTAATCTTTTTAAATGTACCAAAAAAAATTAAAAGAAAAGTTAGTAAAGCGGAAGTTGGTTTTATAGAAGATAAAATGAGAACAATAATTGGTCAATCTGTTGATATAGGTACTCTTAGTGATTTAAGTTTACCAATTGATCTGAATGAAGATGAAGCAAAGAATTTCATTTTAACAGTGAGTGGTCCTTCTAATCCACTAGAAAAGAGTATAGAGATTATTGATTCAGAAATTATTTAAAGCTAGTAAAACCACTTCACTTATTAGCCTTTCTTATTTCTCTGTTTAGAAAAAGAGGTTCTAGATTATTCTTTCCTCCATAAATAATATTATTTTCTACAAGAATCTCTTTAGGTAGATGTGTTACATGGATCCTCTCAGGTAACTCATTTTGCTTCATAAATTGTTCATCAGAGGTTAGAGTTGAGAATATAGAAATTAATACATTCTGTAGTACTTTATTTTCAAACTCAATAGGGGTGGATGTCTCGGGCCATCTTATAGCTAGAAATGTACCATGCCTATCTTGAATGTCTAATCTGTCGATCTCTTCTTGATCATATCCTTCAAGTGTTGTACAGTTTTTGGTTAAGAATGGGCCATGATCACCCATAATTACAATTATTGTATTATCAAATGATGGGACTAGGGACGAGATGTCTTCCCGCATTTCATTATTTGCAAAATTTAATCTCTTCTTCCACGTGCTTGTCTCATCTTCTAGGCATATACCACTATTTTGAGAGTGCCCTGGGTAGTATGTATGTGTATACAAAAACGTAGGCACCTCTTTATTAGCAACATCCTTTAGGAAATATTGCTTTTCTGATACATAGTTCTCATATGGGATTGTATATAAGATGTCTTTAAATGTAAGCTTTCCTCTAAGGATAGAAGTAAACATTTTTTTTGATCTTTTCCCCCCCTCATTAGGAAATGAATAGTCATAGGCACGACTCGAGTTAGGAGGGAAATAGAATACGCTAGTGAATATTCCAGCAGTTTCGTATCCATATTGGTCAAGGGTTTTTGCAAAACTTGAATTTCCTCCTGTAATTTTCCTCATATTGTCTTCACTATACTCTTGTTCGCTTCCTTCTAAAAACCTAGACATTGTTCCAAGGGAAAAACTACCCATACTATAAATTCCGTCGTATATAGTGAACCCTTCATTAATCAAGTAGTCAGTTTGATTCGATATATCTATCCCCATCATGTTCAGAGTTTCTTCAGGAGGATATCCATCATAAACCAACAGGAGGACAGAGTACTTATCTTCAATTTTTATTTCATTATTAAATACAAATGGGGAAGAAGCCTGAACACTTTCCAACTCATAATCGACTTCTTCCTCAGTTGTTAAGGATTCCATTGTCCCTCCAAAGTAAAGCCCTATTGTTAGTAAGACCATTTGTATCAATTTTGATTTATATACCAACCTAAAGAAGACAAAGAGAGCTAAGAAAATTACTAGTAAATAGTAAGAACCCATAGGGGCACCTACCTCGTAATCTTTACTTATAGAAGGCATTTCATACACTATACACAGTAAGGCAGTAGAGAACGGTTGGTAAATAGGAGTACCTAATGTTTCATCAAAAACATACGAGACTAAAACAATCAGGACGAAACTGAGGGAGAAGAAGTACAGCACTAGAATTACTAGTTCAGCTATAGATAAAATTTCCCTATTAACTATGCAAAACCTGAATATTGGAATCAATGTAATTAGCGTATAAATTACTGGTTTGTAAATGGTTTTCTGTATGTTGAGCTTACTAAAAGTATATTTTTCGTTTATATAGGAGTTAAAAAACACAAGTACAAATGTAAATATTTGGAAAGCCAAAACTAAAGCTCCAACTACAAAGATTATTTTTCCAAGATAGATTGATTCTTTGGTGTTGAACAAGAATCTTAACGTCAATACAGTTAAGAATAAAAAATAAATTATAGAAATTAGAAGATTTTGTTTATATAGTTGAGAAAAATTTCTAATATTCTTAGATATTTTAAGGCGCTGTTTAATAATATCTGGAATCAAAAAAATTATTAGGACAATTTCTAAATAGACTATATTTTTTAGAAAAGTTTTAGTCACTCCATCATTAAGTAGGTATCTAGCTGAAATTAAGAGAGGAAGATTTAAATATAAAAAAAGATGAATTCTATCTTTTTGCTTCACAGGTTTGTTTCAGTCATAATACATTCATTAGTTAAGTAATTTATTTTTAAATTATCTAAGTAGTTAGTTAATTCTTCTGATTCGGAGCCTGGCTGGAACCAGAAATTGTTATACCCCTCATTAGAAAGTACTTTTGCCTCAGAGAAAGCTACTACTGGTGGAACAACAAAGTCAATTATATCGGGAGACTCCTTCATTTCATTAATGCTCGAAAGACTAGTCACCCCATCTATTGTTATTTTTTTTGGGTTTATAGGAGTAACATCGTATCCTTTATTTAAAAGATTATTGTAGATTTTATATCCAAATTTTGATTTGTCATTTGAAGCACCAATCAATGCTATTTTTATTTCCTTGTTTTTGACTAATTTAAGCATTAATAATTTTCAGCCTTTATATTGTACAAATCTTCTTTCCCTGCTTTTATTGCTGGAATTAGTCCTAATGCTTGAGGAAGAATTTGCTCCATATAAAATTTAGATACAGTAATTTTTTCCTGAAAGTATTCTTTGTCCTCATCCATCCTAGCTTCTGCCTCTAGTGCAGCTTTAGCCATATAGTAGCCACCTAGTACAGTTCCGAATACTTTCAAATATGGACTTGCTGCAGCTGAAGCATCAACCAATTCGCCTTCTAACATTTTTCCACCTAGCCATATTGATACATCAGATATTGCAACAATACCTTCGTCAAGAGAGGCCTTCATTGACATAAACTCATCCCCTCGATTTTCAAGTTCAGAGGCTACTGTTTGTATTTCCTCAAGTAGTCTTTGTAGAGCTTTTCCATTATCTAGAGGAAGTTTCCTAAACATAAGATCTAAAGCCTGTATCCCATTAGTGCCTTCATAAATAGGAGTAATTCTAGTATCTCTAAGGTACTGGGCTATACCTGTCTCTTCAACATAACCCATTCCTCCATAGACTTGTATTGCAAGATTACACATTTCAACACTAACATCGGATAGCCACGCTTTTGTTATAGGAGTTAAAATCGAACACCTTTCTTCTCCATAAATCTTGTCTTCTTCATTGTCAGAGAAATATTCAAGATCAATTAATAATTGGTTGTCATATAGCATATACCTCATAGCATCTGTATAAGCTTTCATCGTCATCAACATCCTTCTTACATCAGCATGCTCAATAATCGATGCTGTTTTTGCTTCTTCTTTACTCATCCCTATAGGTCTTCCTTGGATTCGATCACGAGCATATTGTGCTGCTCCTTGCATAGCCGCAGCTGTTGTTGAAAGTCCTTGTCCTCCAACCCAAACTCTAGCTTCATTCATCATTGTGAACATGTAATGCAGCCCTCTATTTTCTTCACCTATTAGGTATCCCACAGCTCCTTTATTCCCACCGTACTCCATAACACAAGTTGGGCTCGCATGGATACCTAGCTTTTCCTCAATAGAATTGCACCTAACTTCATTCTTTTGTCCTATGTCTCCTTCTGCATTTACTAGATATTTAGGAACAATAAACATTGAAATACCTTTTGTCCCCTCAGGAGCATCAGGAGTTCTTGCAAGCACTAGATGAATAATATTTTCTGTCATATCAT
>MDTE01147953.1_pt1 | contig 20220 bp, 22 predicted proteins | sample 811231 | NCBI WGS metagenome assembly MDTE01 (sample SAMN05326651, study PRJNA326480) | marine metagenome | isolation source: seawater | place: Indian Ocean: Red Sea | collected 2010 | reverse complement strand
TGATAAGGGATAAGCCCTACGATTTCAGAGCCAGTTATCATTATCCCTCTTTTGTTGGCTTCCTTTACAGCTTCTTCATATATCAAATGTGGGGGGCTGATTTTATAGTTTGTAAGATTCATGCTGATTTGTGATTTTTTGTATTCATCAATACCCCAGCCGATAGCCTTTACATGATCAAATTTTCCATCCTTAAAGACGGGGCCTGACGGTTTTTCTTTGTTTATCTGCAGGCTTTTATACCTTTCTTCAAGGTTTTTTCCATATTTGTTTTTGTAATGTTCAGAAAGTTCTTCAAAGCTATCTGCAACATAGTCGTCATTGCCGGATGGATGCCTGCCATCCTCAGGAAAGTTTATTACTTTCCCTTTGTAATAAAAAGGTTCAGTGTTCCCTTCTCTTTTCCATCTCCCTCTTTCCCTAAGTTCGTAAGCAATGTCATTTGCATATTTTCTGTCTGTTGTGTTTAGGTTTATGTTCCATGCAATAAGGAATTCTCTGGCTCCAACAGCTGTTGATCCTGATTTTTCATTAAATGAAAAAGGTCCATAGTCAGGCTTCCATTCAGGTTTTGAAAGTCTGTCTTTTAATCCTTCATATTCGCCTTGTCTTACATTAGCAAGGTTTGATCTTTCTTTTGATTTTGCAGCTTCTTCGTAAAGGTAAATTGGTATTTTTAATTCTTCTCCAATTCTTTGCCCAACTTCATTTGCAATACAAACACAATCTTTCATAGATATTCCATCAACAGGAACAAAAGGACAAACATCAGTCGCTCCCATCCTTGGATGTGCACCTGAATGATTTCTCATGTCTATAATTTCACTTGCTTTTTTTACAGCGAGGAAGGCAGCTTCTTTTATAGCTTCAGGATTCCCAACAAATGTAACAACTGTTCTGTTTGTGTCTAAACCTACATCAACATCTTTTAAACTAATACCATTCACGGACTTTATGACCGATGTGATTTCTTTTATTTTCTTTTTGTCACGTCCTTCTGAAAAGTTAGGAACGCATTCAACAAGTCCCGATTGATTAGACATTATTTCTTGCTAGGTTGAAAGACCTTCAGCCCCTATATAGACTGATTTTGGTCTCATGATTCGATTGTCTTTTTTTTGTTCTAAAACATGAGCACACCATCCAGCTATTCTTGCCATTGCAAAAACAGGGGTGTAAAGATCGGAATCTATACCCATTGAGTAGTAAAGACTTGCGGAGTAGAAGTCAACATTTGCTTCAAGACCTTTTCTTTCTTTAAGTATTTTTCTCATTTTGTCACTCATTCGAAGCCATTTTTCATCGGCACCTTGTCCTGTCATGCTCTCAAGCATGTCTCTTAAAACAATTGCTCTGGGGTCTAAAACCTTATAGACCCTATGACCAAACCCCATTATTCTTTCTTTTTTTTCAAAGCATTCTTCAATGAAATTTTCAACATTTTCCTCTTCTCCTATCGAGAGGAGCATGTCCATTACACGTGTATTTGCTCCTCCATGCCAAGGACCTTTTAGACTTCCTATTGCTGAAGTTATTGCTGAATGCATGTCAGACATGGAAGAGGCTGTTGCTCTCGCAGTAAAGGTGCTTGCATTGAATCCGTGGTCTGCATGCAGAGTTAAACAAGCATCAAAAATTCTGACCATGTTTTTGTTAGGCTCTCCATTTCTGATTGACCTCATAAAATGGGTTGCAGTATCATCGTCAAGGTTGTTTGGAGAAATATTTCTCCCATTTCTGATATCGTTGAATGCTGCAACAACTGTTGTTACTTGGCCTATAAGCCTTAGGGCTTTTCTGTGATTTGCTTCAGGAGAATCGTCTTCGGATTCTGGATCTAATGCTCCAATCATACTGATTGCAGTTCTTAAAGCAGCCATTGGATCGGACTCAATGCAGGAATGAAGTGTTGCAATGACTTGGTTTGGAATGATTCTAGAAACAGCTAGTTGAGCTCTCATCGCCTCTCTTTCTTCAGCAGAAGGTAACTTTCCGTTAAGGAGAAGACAAACAACATCTTCAAATGTTTTGTTTTTTGCTAAATCACCAACTTGATAACCGGAATAAACTAGTTCTCCTTTAAGGCCATCAACTCTTGATAAACTTGTCTCTGTTACAAGTATTCCGTCTAGCCCAGGATTAGTTTTATTCACAATTATTTAAGATTGTAAATCTAGAATAGTAAAAATGGAATATGACATTGTCATCATTGGAGGGGGAATCTTAGGGCTTTCTGTTGCTAATGAAATTTTGGAAAGGAACAAAAATGTTAAATTGGCAATTTTCGAAAAAGAAGATTTTCTAGCCAAACATCAAACTGGAAGAAATAGTGGAGTTGTACATTCAGGTATTTATTATGATCCCGAATCAATCAAATCCGATTGCTGTATCAAAGGCGGTTTTCAATTAAAAAAATATTGTGAAAAAAACAAAATGCCTCTTAAAAAAATCGGCAAAATGATTATTGCAAACAGTGAAGATGAATTAGAAAGTCTCTATTTTTTAAAACAGAGAGCTGAAGTGCTTCAATTGAAGCACAGAATGCTTGATACGGTTGGATGCAAGGATGTAGAGCCTTTGGCACATTGCATAGAAGCTCTTTATCTGCCGGATGTTTGTATAACTGATTATTCAGCAATAGCTCAATCTATAAAAGAAAAAATTCAATCTTCAGGAGGAGATTTCTTTTTTTCTTCACCTGTTGAAAAAGTCGAGTGTGATGTCGATCATTCTTATATTTACGTGAAAGATAAAAAATATATTTCAAAAAATGTCATTAATTGTGCAGGGGTTTATGCCGATAGTTTTTTAAGAAGTTTGCACAAAAGGAAAATCAGGATTATTCCTTTCAAGGGTGTTTACTGGAAGACTATAGGTTTGAAGGTAAATACAAATCTTTATCCTGTTCCGAATCTGAAGTTTCCATTTTTAGGTGTTCACTTTACTCCAACAGTTAATGATGAGGTGTTGATTGGCCCAAATGCATTTTTATCGTTAGACAAGGAAGGGTATGGTGGTTTTAGTTTTAATTTTAAAGATTTTTTAGACATTTTTTCTTTTTCTGGTTTCTGGAATTTTTCCAGAAGGAACCTAAAGGCTTGTTTGAAGGAGTTGAAGGATTCTTCTAGGAATTCGATATGGAATTCAGCAAAGAGAATGTGTCCATCTCTTGCTTTGGAATCGATTAAATATCATTCATCTGGCATAAGGGCTCAAGCTATAACAAAAGAAGGGGATCTTTGTGATGATTTTATTTTTGTTAATGATGGAAATGTATTAAATGTCGTAAATGCACCAAGCCCTGCAGCAACATCTTCTTTTGAAATTGCCAAACATGTTGTTGATAAAATACATTTATGAAGTTGTTGGTTTTTAGCGATGTTCATACAGATTTTTCTGCTGCTGAAAATCTGGTAAAACTTTCATCTCTTGTTGATGTCGTTTTGGGTGCAGGTGATTTTTGTTCAATGCATGAAAATTTAGAATCAACTATCAAAATCCTGTCAAAAATCAAAAAACCTTTCATTCTTGTTCCTGGAAACAATGAAACAACAGAAGATTTGAAAAATGCTTCAAGCGATTTTCCAAACATTCAAGTGTTGCATGGAAGTGGGATTAATCTAAAAGGTTTTAACTTTTGGGGTTTAGGTGGAGGTGTTCCTGAAACACCTTGGGATTGGTCTTTCGACCTTAGTGAAAGCAAGGCATCTGAAATGCTTCAAGGATGCAAGAGTAATTCGATATTAATTGTACATAGCCCTCCGAAAGGGCATGTTGATGGACTTGATGGGAATCATTTTGGAAGTTTTGCAATTCTTGATTGTGTAAAAAGAAAAAATCCTTCTTGGGTTTTTTGTGGTCATATTCATGAATGCTGGGAAAAAGAATCAATGGTTGGAGAAACAAGAATTTTGAACTGTGGTCCAAAAGGGAGAATCATAGAAGTATGATTTTTCTATTTTTGTATCTTTTTAATCCAATTCAGGATTTTTTAAAAAACGAGAACTCTCAACCAAATATAGTTTTCATCATGGCAGATGATTTGGGTTTTGGTCATCTTGGATCTTATGGACAGAAAAAAATAAGAACTCCAAATTTAGATATTCTTGCTGAAGAAGGGCTTAGGTTTACGCAATTTTATTCTGGGTCTACTGTTTGTGGTCCTGCCAGAAGCACTTTGATGACTGGATATCATACAGGCCATACTTCTGTCAGAGGAAATACTGGAGGGATACCTCTTCTTGATGAAGATATCACAATAGCTGAGATACTGAAACCAAAAGGATATATTTCAGGAATGTTTGGAAAATGGGGTTTAGGTGATTTTGATACACCCGGAACTCCTGACAAACAAGGTTTTGATGAATATTTTGGGTATCTTCATCAAGTTCATGCTCATTTTTATTATCATGAATACCTCTGGGATAATGGAAAAAAATTTTTCTTGGATGGAAACGAAGATGGGAATAGAGCTCAATATACTCATGATTTAATTACAGGGAGAGCTCTTGATTTCATTAAAAGAAATTCAAATAAACCGTTTTTTTTATATGTAGGGTACACAATTCCACATACAGAACTCTTGGTCCCTGAAGACTCATTAAATGAATATCTGGGTCAGTGGGAAGAACCAAATCCTTATGTAGGGCATCATTATGCTAGTCAGCCTTATCCAAGATCAGCATTTGCAGGTATGGTTTCAAGAATGGATAAGGATGTTGGAAAAATAATGAGCCTTCTCAAGGATTTAGGGATAGACGATAATACAGTAGTCTTCTTTACAAGTGACAATGGTGGACAAGGTTTCGATGGGCCTGATTTGGAATTTTTTGACGGAAATGGAGGGCTTAGGGGAGGTAAGCAAGATCTTTACGAAGGAGGTGTTAGGGTCCCTTTGATTGCAAGATGGCCTCAAATGATAAAAGAAGGTTCTGTAAGTGATCATGTTTGGGCTTTTTGGGATGTTTTGCCAACAATTGCAGATATTGCAAATGCATCTTGGCCTTCTGAGATAGATGGTTTTTCTATGTATCCAGTTTTATTTGGGAAATATGCTAAAGAGCATGAGTATCTTTATTGGGAATACGGAGGAGAAGGAAATTTGAAGCAAGCAGTGAGAATGGGTAATTGGAAATACATAAAACATAGGGATGGTAAATCTGAACTTTACGATCTTGAAAATGATTTTTCCGAAAGTAATGATTTGTTGGAAAAACATCCTGGAATTGTTTTTTTGATGGAAGACATAATGAAAAAAGGAAGAACTCCTAGGAGAAAATACGATAGAAAAGATATGACATTTGATTACAAATGATAATAGAATGACGTTCTGCGTTCCTCGGTAGCTCAGTGGTAGAGCGGATGGCTGTTAACCATTAGGTCGGGGGTTCAAATCCCTCCCGAGGAGCGCTGGTAGTTTTACCAAGGCCCAGTTATCGCTAAAGTTTTTCCTGTCCATTGAGCATTTACGAAAAGAGTTGTTCCATCAGCTGAAAAACAACTTCCAGCAAGTTCAGTGTTTTCATTCAAATCTGCAATTTTGTAAATTTGACCTTCTTGATTTATTCCGACTATAGAGGAATCTGAACCTGCATCTTCACAGCATATCAGGTGTCCTTTTGGAGATACTGTTATATTGTCTGCATGTTGTAGTATTTCTTTATCAGTGGATTCGATAAACAATTCTAGTTTTCCAGGATTTTTGTTTTCTTTTTCAGCACCTTCGTATTTACTTGGTTTGTATCTGAATATTTGCCCTAATTTTTTTGGACCTCCTTCAGTACATGCAAAATAAATTTCATCATTTCCGTACCACATGCCTTCTGATCTTGCAAATACGGCAGCTCCTTTTTCATGCATTTCAAATCTCATTTTGTCTTCGGGGTTTTCAGGATCTCTTACATCAATCCAGTATGTTTCAAATTCTTTATTTTTAGGTATTTTTGTTTTTGAATCTTCCCAGTTTCTTGTATCTTTTACTCCTTTTTCTTTCAAGCATAAAACTTGCAATTTTCCTTTATCTAGGTTTTCTTTTTTTTCAGGTATAAATCTATAAATTAACCCTTCACTTCTGTCTTCTGTTTGGTAGATTATTCCCGTTTTAGGGTCAACTGATACAGCTTCATGTCTAAATCTACCCATTGCTTTTAATGGCTTTGGTGTTGTCATTTTTATATCTTTTGAAACTGGAACTTCGAAATTGTATCCATGATTCTTTTTGAGGCCATCAATATCTTGATCGTGAAGTTTGTATCCTTTTTTTACAGCAACTTCCTCACATGTTATCCATGTGTTCCACGGAGTTGAACCTCCTGCACAATTTCTCAATGTTCCGACAAGACTGATTGATTCTTGAAGAACTATTCGATTTTTTGTGTCATAGATTATTGTTGTTGTTCCTCCAGTACAGGGCATTCCGGAAATCCCTTCATCGTAAAGTTTGTTTTTGTCAATTTTTGAATAAAGTGAATTGTTTTGTCCAAATGGACTTCTTGAAAAGTCTGAAGGAAGATTTTCATGATTTCTTACAAGAATGCTAATTCCTTCTCCTCCATAAAAAGAACCCATTCCGTCCATTGCTCCTGGAACTAAAAAGCCGTCATTCATAATGTTCCCAGATTCTGAAATTATTTTGTAAGAAAAACCTTCAGGAAGATCTAGGAGTTTATTTGGGTCTTTTTTAAGATTTCCGTAAAATGAAGATTTCTCAATTTTTAAATCAGTAAAATTTTTTAAACCAAGAATACCTGTAGAAAAAAACAATCCCGATTTAATGAAATTTCTTCTTGTTAGATTCATATTTAAAAAATCAAATTATGATTTCCTTATGACTTTCAAATTACTTTTTTTAATCATATATTTGATTTCCTTTCTTTTTTCTCCAGTGCCTAAAGAAGATTCTTTTATCCAAACTAGTGAATATTCAGTTTTTGAAATTGAAGGAAGAAAGATATATCTTCATCCTGATCTTGAGAAAGAGTCTAAACAGGATGTAATAGATCTTTTAGAAGTGAAGCTTTTTGATATTAAAAGAATGCTTCCTGAAACATCCTATAAAAAGATAAAAAATACTCCAATATGGGTTGATAATTCTGATTCAGGGTGTCCTGGAGCATGTTATCATCCTTCAAGAATTTGGCTTACAGAAAATGGCTTTAACCCTGATAAGGCAGAGTCTATTCAGCTGGGAAGCCCTGAAACTTTTCTGGAATGGACAAAACAACAGCCTTTTATGATTTTGCATGAGTTGGCTCATGCTTACCATCATCAATTTTTAGGTTATGAAAATCAAGAAATCAATAAGGCTTACGAAAAAGCTTTGAATTCGGGTTCTTATGAAAAGGTCCTTCATTGGGATGGGAGTGAGAGAAGGCATTATGGCTTGAATAATAGTCAAGAATATTTTGCTGAATCAACAGAAGCTTATTTCGGAGTGAATGATTTTTATCCTTTTGTTCGTGGTGAATTGAAGGTTCATGATCTTCAGATTTATCTACTTATGGATAAACTTTGGAATCCAATAGAGGAAGAAATAGAATAGTATTTTCTGATATGAGTTTCTTATTCCCTAACAAACAAAATCTTGATTTACTTTTAAGGGATATCATTGATGTATCAAAAAAACTTGGTGTTAATTATTCAGATCTGAGGTATGGTTTTTATAGAGCTGAAACAATTGATGTTCGAGACAGTCTTGTTGAAGCGATTGATTATGAAGAAAGTTTCGGAGTCGGGATCAGGGTTTTGGTTGATGGGGGATGGGGTTTTGCAAGCACTGCCATACTCGACAAAAAAAATCTTTTAGAGACTCTTAATATAGCTATAGATATTGCAAAATCATCTTCAAAGTTGAGAGTTGAAAATATTCATTGGGAAACACAGGAAGCACAGATAGGAAGTTGGTCATCTCAAGTCAAGGAAGACCCTTTTGAAGTTTCGAGAGAAGAGAAAATGGAACTTCTTCTTTCATCGACAGGAGTTGCTTTGAATCAAAATGGTTGCTTTAGGGCAACTGCATCTATTTTTTCTGGAGAAGAATTGAAATGGTTTTTATCTTCAGAGGGATCAGACATTACTCAAAGAGTAATAAGAACATCTCCCGACTTGATGGCTTGGGGAAAATCAGATGATGGAAATGTTCGTACAAGAAATTATCAGGTTGCTCCTTTGACTTGTGGTTTCGAGAACATAAGAGAAGCTAACCTTGTTGGGAATGCGGCTCGTATTGGGTCTGAAGCTGTAGAAAGAGCAAAAGCTCCATTGGGGCCTCAAGGAAAATTTGACTTGGTACTTGACCCTGCACATTTGGCATTAACGATACATGAAACAATTGGTCATGCTACCGAGTTGGATAGAGCATGTGGTTGGGAAGCTGATTTTGCAGGGACTTCTTTTTTGAAAGTTTCTGATATAGATAATTTGAAATATGGTTCAAAATGGGTTAATGTTCAGGGAGACAGAACCCTTCCTAATGGACAAGCAACTCTTGGATGGGATGATGATGGGGTGAAAACAAGCGAATTTCCAATTATTGAAGATGGTATTTTTAAAGGGTTTTCAAGTACGAGGGATTCATGTTATTTAGAGAATTCAAGCGGTCTTGGGAAAGCTTGTTCTCATGCAGATTCTTGGTCCAATATTCCTATTTTAAGAATTCCAAATGTTTGGTTAAAACCTTCTTCAGGAGAAAGTGCTCCTTCTAAAAAAGATTTGATAAAGGATGTAAAAAGAGGAATTTTGATACAGGGCAGAGGTTCTTGGAGCATTGATCAACAAAGGTACAACTTCCAATTCGGAGGAGATGCATTTTGGGAAATCAAAGATGGAGAGATTTGCGGAATGTTTTCCGATATTACATATAGAGGAATTACTACAGATTTTTGGAATTCTTGCGATGGGGTGTCTTCAGAAAAATATTGGGAACCTCAAGGTGTTAGAAACTGTGGAAAAGGGCAACCAAGCCAACAAGGACAACAGACACACGGAGCTTCTTGGAGTTTGTTCAGGAATATAGATATTGGAGATGCAAATTGAACAAACCAATTGACAACAGGAAAGAATTGAGAAAGTATCTTGATTTGTCAAGTTCAGATTTTCTTTCTTTTAAGGTAAGTTCTTCTTTGTTTAACCTGACAAGAATTGCAAACAATAGTGTTACGCAAAATCTTTCAAGAAACTATAAAACTTTAACAGTTACATCATGGCGGGGAAAAAAGACTGGATATTCAACAACAACAGATTTTTCCTCTGAGGGTATAAAAAAATGTATAAGTAATGCAGAGTTTATATCAAGTGTTAGTCCTGAAAATGAAGAAACGATGCCTCCTGTTTCTAGTTCAGTAGATTTTAGTGAGGATAATTTTGACACAACAACCGCTTACATGAGTGCGGACAAAAGGGTTTCGGTAATTTCTCCAACAGCATTAAAGGCAGAAAAAAGAAAAATGAAACTTGCTGGAACAGTTTCATCAGGTTGGAATTCCGAAACCATTCTTAATACAGAAGGTTTAGATATTTTTTATAAAGAAAGCAAAGGTGGTTTCAGTGGAACTCTTACAAATCCAGGAGGTGGAACTTTTAGAGTGGCATCTGAATCTTGTTGGAATCTTCCAAATCTTTCGCCGGAAAAGGTTTTTGAGACTCTTTTCTCAAACATTTGTACAGGAAAGGCAGATGAAAAAAATCCCAAAAAATTTAGAGTTTTATTACTTCCTGAAGCTGTCGGATCTTTGCTTGCATGGCTTTTAGCGCAAAATGATTTAAGGTCTGCGGAGGAAGGGCGAAGTGCTTTTTCTGAAAATGGATTTAAGAGAAATGCTGATGGAAGGATTTGTTCTTCTGGAATAAATATTTCAATGGATCCAAATCATCCGGATTTGAGAACACCTCCTTTTGATCATGAAGGACACCCTTTGAAAAAAAGAGTCTTCATTAAGGATGGTTTTTTGAACCAATTAACTTGTTCACGTTATTGGGCGAAAAAGAAAAATATTGAAAGCACTGGTTTTTGTTGGAACATGATTTTTAATCATGAAAAACAGTGTTTGGATATGGATAGTTTGATAAAGACAGTTGGGGAGGGCCTTTTTGTTCCAAGGTTTTGGTACAACAGATATGTTGACCCTATGCAGATGTTGATTACAGGACTTACAAGAGATGGTTTAAGGTCTATTGAAAATGGGGTTTTGGGCAAAAGAGTTAAGAATTTTAGGTTCAATGATTCTCCTTTGAGGGTTTTGAATAATATTGTTGCTGTCGGAAAGCCTGAACTTGTTTCCCATTGGGGTGTAAGAATGTTGGTTCCACCGATGGTTGTCGATGGCTTCAACATGACAAGTGTTGCTCCTGGAGAATAATCAAATAAAGGATATACTTAAACTACAAGATTTAAGGAGGTTTTTATGGAAAATGGAAGAGTCGCTTTGCCAATTTGGATGTTCATTTTGATTCTCGCTTGTTTCTTTTTTGCAGGATTTAATTATGGAAAGGTGAATGCATTAAGTTCGGTTATTGAAGAAATGACACAAAATCGTCAGATGTTTCCTGGAGCAGGAATGCAAAGAGGAGAAGGTCGACAATTACCACAAGGCGGAGAGGTCAGACCACCAGAAGGCGGGCCACCACAGGGCAGACCACCAGAAGGCGGGCCACCACAGGGCGGAAGATAAACAAAACATACATATCTTGTGAATCTAGAGAAATATGCAAGATTGGCATTTGAGGGTATCGAGAGGGAATACCCTTACCATTTAACACATGTTTTTTTAGAAGGAAAAGAAATAAGATCTCCAAAATCAATACATCCTGTTTTTTTTGGTTGTTTTGATTGGCACTCATCAGTACATGGGTATTGGTTATTGGCAAAAGCTATTTCCTTTTTGGAAAAAGATTCTTTTATTGAGTCTTGCCGTGATGTTTTTAGAAGAAATTTGATTCCAGAAAAGATTTCAGATGAAACTTTTTATCTTTCTAAAAATCCAGGATTCGAATGTCCTTATGGGCTAGCTTGGCTTTTAACACTTTCAAACGAACTTAGGGTTTCAAAAGATATTGAAATGCAATCTTTTTCAAGTTGTTTAGAACCGCTTGAGAAAGTTGCTTTTGAACAAATCGAATCATGGTTGTCAAAACTTGCTTATCCAGTCAGGACGGGAACGCATAACCAAACAGCATTTTCAATGGTTTTGATCCATGATTGGGCAATTGAAAATAATCCAAAAATTAAATTTCTTATAGAAGATAAAGCAAGGATTTTTTTTGGAAATGATTCAGATTATCCAATTCATCTAGAGCCGTCTGGAGAGGATTTCTTGTCTCCATCACTTGCTTCAGCATGGTTGATGAGCCGGATTCTTGACTTTGACGATTTTCATGAATGGCTTGAAAAAACAATGCCTTCTCTAGGGAGAACTTTTTGTTTTAATCCAACCGAACCATCAGATAGGTCAAATGGTCGTTTATGCCATCTTGATGGATTGAACCTGAGTCGATCTTGGATGCTTTATGAAATTGGGCAGAAAATGAAAAAAGAGGATTCTCGATTTACATCTATCATGGATTCTGCAAAGGAACATCAGTTTTTTGGATATAAGGGTTTGGACTCGGGATTTTACGCAGGTTCACATTGGCTGGGAACATTTGCCGCATATCTTGATTTTTCCATTGGTGTAAATAACTAGTATTAATTTAGCTAAGGCCGGCCTTCCCACTTCTTTGTACAATTTCCACTAATAAATTCCATAAATAATCCACTGTCTCCATCCTCTGACATTTCCAACGGTGAATTGTATTTTTTCTGTGATGCTTCTAGCGTGCATTCACAAATGTCAGTAACAATAAGAAGTTTTTTCTCATAATCATTCTCAGATGGAACAGCGTCTCCCATTGCACCCGTTGTACATCCAGATAAAAAATCTTTTTGTTCTTCTGGTGTCCAATTGTTATTTTGGCAAGAAACCATCATGAAAAAGATAAAGATAGGCAAGATAGGCAATTTTATATTTGTTCTCATGTTTTTATTTTAACAAAAGTTTTTCCATCCCATTTGAAACCGTCAAACTCAAATTCAACCATGTCTTCAAATTTGGTTATCATGTTGCGGCAAACAAATTGTACGAATTGCCCTTTCACCATTTTCCCATTATGACCCGCAGCGATTTTTTTTCCATCTTTCATTATTGAGAAGTCGATATTTATGCAATTTTCTGATTGTGTATATGCTTTCTTGTGTATTTGCGGTAAAAGGTCGACGACAAGATTTTCTTTTTTGAGTTCTTCGGTAAGAGTTGGATTCCAGAATTTGTAGAGCTGTAAAACATTCATTTTCAATTTGTAGTTTGGAATGAGTGTCATTGGGGAAACTGATCCAAACAAGCCACTGAAGATTAGAAAATGCCTATCGAAAAATTCTTTTTGTTCGTTGTTGAATGACTGCCAATTTATATTTGAGTAAACTGTTCCGGTATATCTTAAGATTGCAGGAGAACATGAACTTTTTTTTACTATTTTGTTCTGGTGGTGAATTAAGGCTGATTTTTCTGGATTTGTTCCATATATCTTTTTAAAGTCTTTAGGCTTTATTTTTATCAGTTTTTTAATTACCTCATCAACCTTTTTAGAGTATTTGAAATTTGTTTTTTCAAAAATTGTATTTGTCATGTTGTCTTTTGATTTTCCTTCGCTTGGTGGTATTAAAAATTTCAAAATTTATTCTCCGGGTTGATTATTTCGATTTTTTTACAATGAGATGTGCATAGAAATGGCCTACTGAATATTCCTTTTTTAAGAAATTGACAACATCTTTATTTTTTTCGAGATTTTTTTCTTTAATTATTTTTATCCATTCTTTTAATGTTTTTCCTGTTTTTTCAACTATATTTTTGATCATCGCATCTTCCATTTCAAATTTGTCCATGATTATCTGTTTCCAAAAAACCAATCATTTTTTTTCAGCAAAGAAAGGTTCTTAAAATCTTCCATTCCTCTTAGGCTTTTTAGGTCAGGGTCTGAATTCATCCATCCTATTATTGATTCATCTATACTGATTGCTTTTTTTAGCATTTTTATAGACTCTTCAGAATTGCCTTGAAGTGCATATGAGCAGGCAGCATTGTAAGGATGTGATGCATCTTCTGGATACAACTCAACGAGATTTAAAAATATCTTCAAGGACTCTTCAAATTTTCCTTCATATGTTAAGTTGTATGCTTCGAATGTTAGAGCGATGGGCCTTCCAATATCCAAAAGTCTCTTGAGTTCTTTGAAAGGGTTTTTCGAATCGTCAACTCTCAAATCATATTTAACATCTGTGTAGCCTCCGTATCCAGACCCTTCTTTTTCAACCAGCAATGCTGCTGATTGCATTCCCCTGCTATCTCCACCTTGCTCTTGTCCAGCAATTAATGCTGCAACAAGCCTTGCCGCAAAATCAAGGTGAGTATTTTTGTGCATTGCTTCAGCCATTGCTTCAACAACTTTTTTACTAGCCAATATGTTTCCCTGTGCTGCAAATGTGATTCCATCTTCTGTCGTTTCTACGGTCCCTCCAGCCCAATCCATACATTCTTTTCCAGTGTAAGTAAATCCGGTCCCATCTGCTTTAACAAGACCAACTTGCCTCATTCCTGGATTGTCATCAGTTTCAATTAAAGCATTTAGAGTTTCTTCAGGAGACATTCCTTCTTTCATCATTTCGAGTCCTCTTGGCCCAAAAGTTGTATTTGCAAAAGACTGTGTCGCAATGGCTCCAACTCCTGCTTTCACCCATGGAACCACAACACCGACTCCAAAGAACTTGCTTTGAACAGCAACTCCAACTTCTTCAGTTTCTGAGTGATAGGCTGCGACTGAAAATGTGGAGATGATTTTTTCATCGCATGTTTCCGAATTTAAATTAAAAGGTATAAAAACAAAAAATAAAAGTAGCATTTTTTTAATTTTTTTCATTATTATTTCTCCTCAGGGTACCAGTTTCACAATTGTTCCCCAATGTGTAATTAGGTAAATTTCTCCTTCCTTGTCTTCGGCAAAAGATGTAATTGATCCGCTAAATTCATGTCCGTTCCATATCATTGCCAATTTTTCCATTTTTTGGTTTTGTTTTTTTGTGTCTATTGCATATGCTAAACCTGAAGCATAATCTGCAAATATGTATTTTCCTTTGAGTTTTTCAATTTTTTTTCCCCTGTAAACATAACCACCTGTTATTGACGATCCTTCCTTATGGCTGTAGACATAGAAAGGGATATTCAAACCTTTTTTTAAGCAGTTTTTTGGAGGGTTGTAGCATTCTTTTCCCTCCATTATGTTCCATCCAAAATTAATACCAGTTTCTTCAAAAGAAGATTTATGAATTTCTTCCCATTTGTTCTGTCCAACATCTGCAATCCATAATTCATTTGTTTCTTTGTCAAAAGAGAATCTCCAAGGGTTTCTAAGCCCCCAATGAAGTATTTCTTTTTTTGTTTCTTCTGTTTTATAAAAAGGGTTTTCTTGTGGATTTTTGTATTTATTTATCTCGCTTGGGGTAGGTTCAATTCTTAACATAGCTCCGAGGTATGTTGATTTGTTTTGTCCATGATTCCTTGGATCTCCTCCAGCACCGCCATCCCCCATTCCTATATAGAGGTAGTTGTCTGGACCAAAAGTTATATAACCTCCGTTATGGTTTGACCAAGGTTGAGATATTTCCATAAGTATGACTTCTTTCGAGTTTAAAGGTTTTCTTGTTGATGAATCTATTGGGAAGCCAGAAATCACAGTTCTGCCATCTTTTTTTGCAGTGTAGTTTACGAAAACCCAGTTTTCGGAAGGTGTATTCTTTGGACCAAGAGCAATTGAAAGTAGCCCTTTTTCTCCTCCACTTGTAACTCTATCTCTGATATCAAGCCATATTTCTCCAGGTTTCTCGTTCTTTATTTTTCTTACAGTCCCTCTTTGTTCAACAACAAGAACCTCATCATCAAGCCATGTCATATGTATAGGATATTCAAAATCTCCTGCAATAAATTGAACATTCAATTCAGAAAAGATAAGAAATAAAACGAATACGAAAATATTCATAATTATTTAGTGTAAACTTTTTTCAATGGATAATAATTTTTTTCTGTTCCTTTTGCTTATTTGCTGGTTTAATGTTTTGACTTTTGAAAAAAGGGCGAAAGCTTGTGTTTTGAACAGCAGGTGGTCAAAGTGGGGAGGGGTTCCTGTCTATAAAATCGGATGGTTTATTTATCCTCTTATTTTTTTATTGTGGTTTTTTTCAGATTCTGTTCTCGAGGAATACAAAGAAATTTTAAGGTGGGGTATTTCTGCTGGTTTATTTTTTTCCAGCACCCGTCAAGCTTGGGGGTTGAGATGGCTTGATGACCCTTGTAGAGCTTGTCTTTCGGGTCATTTTTGTAATTTGCTTATAATTCTAATTCTCGTATTTAGATTAGTTTGAAGATGAATAAATTTGAAATAAAGATAGCTCAACCAAGAGGTTTTTGTGCTGGTGTTGATAGAGCAATTGAAATTGTTGAACAAGCAATCAAAATTTTTGGAGGTCCTATTTATGTCAGACATGAAATTGTCCACAATCAAAGAGTAGTTAATGATCTAAAAGAGAAAGGGACTATATTCGTTGAAGATATTAATGAAGTTCCTGATGATTCAATTTTAATTTTTAGTGCGCATGGTACAGGAAAGGATTTATTAGAGAAAGCAAGATCTAGAAAACTCAAAGTTATTGATGCAGCTTGTCCATTGGTTACAAAGGTTCACATGGAGGCAATTAAATATTTTCAACAAGGTTTTTCGATAGTTTTAATTGGTCATGAAGGACATATAGAGGTTGAGGGAACTATGGGGCAATTGCCAAAAGGGAAGATTAAACTTGTTGAAAAAGTTGAAGATATAAAGAAACTTCCTTTCTCTAAAGATGAAAATGTCGCAGTCATAACTCAAACAACTCTAAGTGTTGATGACACTTTCGAAATTATGGAATCATTGAAAGAAGAATATATGAATCTCGTAACCCCAAAAGCGGATGATATTTGTTACGCTACTCAAAATAGGCAAGATGCTGTAAAAAATCTTGCTAAAGAATGTGATTTGATTCTTGTTCTTGGTGCAAAAAATTCAAGTAATAGCAACAGGTTGAGGGAAGTTGGGGAAAAATGTGGAATTGATTCTTATTTGATTGATGATGCTTCACAGCTGAACCTCTCATGGCTTAAAGATGTTTCTTCTGTTGGTGTCACTGCAGGAGCATCCGCTCCTGAAGTTCTAATAAATGATTTAATTTCAAAACTTGTAAATTTTGGAGGAGCTTTGCCCAAATTTAAAGAAGGAAAAGTTGAAAAGGTTTCTTTTCCGTTGCCAGTTGAAATTCAAAATCAATAATTTATATAAATTTTTAATGACATAAAATTATTTCAGTTTTTTCTGGTGTTGAATATAAAACTGCTTTTTGATTAAAAAGTTTTCCTAAGGCAATAATTACATTTTTTTCAATATTTTCGACTGTGAAACTTTCTTCTTTGTGTTTTCCTACACCACAATTTGATTTATAGTAATTCAAATTAAGTTCCATAAGTTTTGATTCAAGGACCCTGTTGGCTTTTTCATTTTCTTTTTTTTCTTTGTGTTTTCCTTCGGGATTCCATGCTGTAATTATCCCAAATCTTTTTTTGCTTAAAGTTTTGCATGCTCCCCTTTGATTTGGTCTGAAAGATACCAAAACCTGCTTGTCATTTTTTACCCAATACTTGCTTTGATAATATATTTTAGGTATTTTCTTATCCATTTATTTAGAAGAGTCAACAACTGCAGCACCGATTGAATCTCCCCAAACATTAACTGCTGTTCTGAACCTGTCCAAAAACCAATCTACACCGATGATTAAACCAACACCTTCCAAAGGAAGCCCAACTGCTGTTAAGACCAAAGACATAGTTACAAGTCCTGCTTGTGGTATTCCTGCAGCTCCAATGCTTGCAAGAGTTGCTGTAAGTGCAATGATTATTATTTGATTTAGATCAAGATTCATGTTGTAAGCTTGTGCTATAAAAACAACTGCAACTGCTTCATATAAAGCTGTACCATCCATGTTTATTGTTGCTCCTAATGGCAATACGAATTTACGTGTGTTTTTGGAGACTTTTGCTTTTTTTACACAATTCATAGTTAAAGGGAGTGTTGCACTGCTACTTCCTGTTGATAAAGCATTCAATAATGCGGGGCCCATTGTTCTAAAATAATCTTTTATTTTTCTTTTTGTTTTTATGAAAATGACTGGAAGGGTGATCGTTGAATGTATCAATAAACCCAAGAAAACAACAATCATATAACTCATTACAAAATTCAATGATTCAAGACCTTTTGTTGCAATAGTGCTTCCAATTAGTGAAAATATCCCATAAGGAGTTAGGTAGATGATCCACATTGTCATTTTTAAAATAGCCTCAAACATTGATTCGAAAAAGTTAGATGCTGGTTCTCCCTTCTTCCCTGTTAAGCCAATAGCAAAACCCAAAAGCAAAGAAAAAACGATTATTGGAAGTATTTTCCCTTCTGCTAATGACCCTATCGGATTTGTTGGGATAAATGAGTAAAAAAGTTCTTTCACTGTTGTTCCATTTTGAACAACTTCTGGAGCAACAAGGTTCACCCCTTCTAAATTTAATCCTTGTCCAGGCTGTATGCTTGTCACTAAAAATAAACCCAAGACAACAGCAAAAAATGTAGTCAAAAGATAATATCCAAAAGTTCGTAAAGCCAATTTTTTTGCTTGAGACCTTCCACTTTTTAGGGCAGATATGGCTCCAGTTGTCATTGAAAAAAGAACCAAAGGAACAATTAGCATTTTCAAAAGTCTCATAAACATCTCTCCAACAGGAGAGATCAAGATAGCAAATTCTGGAAATTTCCAACCAGAAATTATCCCCAAGGCCATTCCGATAGCTATTTTGGTTGTTAAAGATTGTTTCATGATTTCGAAATATGATTGTACTAACTATTCAATGCCTTATGTTTAAGTTAGAAAACTGCTCTTTAATTGTTTTTACAATTTCTTGCATACTTATTGTTTTAGATGATTTAAATAGTTTTAACCTGGGAAACTATTTAATGATTTTGTCTTTGATCTGGGTTTATTTTTCAAGAAAAAATGAATTTAAAAATTATTTCTTTTTGGGAATTTCATTTTATATGGCACATTATGCTGATATAAATACAAATCTTGATATTGGCAATATTGTTTTGTTGACATCAATTTTTTTCTTCATGGTTTGGGTCCCAGCAAAGTTTTCTTCTGGTTTAGTGACTTTTAATTTTCAATTTCGAAAATGGAACAAGCAACAAGTTTCATGGTTTTTGAAAACTGGTTTTTTTGCGCTTGTTGTTCTTTATTTTTATTTTAATAATGCACTAACTGCTGAAGGGTTACCAATTCATAGAAGTTGGTCTATTGACGGAGGCACTGGACTTCCTTTAGATTCTTTCGATTTTGGAAAAAGCTTAATCCTTTTTGGAGCATGTATGCTTTTGGGCTGCTGGGATGAGATATTTTTTGTGAATACTGTTTTGGCAATATTTAAAAAATCAAATCCTTTTTGGCTTGCGAATTTTTGCCAATCTTTGCTTTTTGCAGCTTTTCTTTATGAGCTGGCTTTTCATGGATGGGGACCTTTAATGATTATGTTTTTTGCAATCATCCAGGGAAACATATTGAAAAAAACACATGATTTAGTTTATGTCATATGTTTGCATTTATTTGCAGATACCATTTTATTTTTTTATATACTGAATGGTCATTATTCTTTTTTTTAGTTGTTTTTTCTCAGGTAATCAATAAGATTTTCAGTACATTCATAAACTATATTAAAAACATTTTGAAATCCATCATTCCCTCCATAGTAAGGGTCTGGAACATCTGGATTGATATTGTTTTTTTCAAAATCTCTCATCAGTTTTATCTTATTTTCTTCTTGAAAGGTTTCTGCAAGGTTTTTTAAGTCATTTTTATTCTGTCTATCCATTGCTATAATTATGTCAAAATTTTCAAAATCTTCTTGCTTAAATTGTCTAGATCTGCTTATTAGGTTTATTTGATTTTTTTTTGCCACATCTCTCATTCTTGGATCTGGCAACTCTCCAGCATGCCAACTGCCTGTTCCACAAGATTCAGAAAAAAACTGATTTGTGAAGCCTTTTTTTTTAATAATAAAATTAAATATTCCTTCAGCCAAAGGTGATCTACATATGTTTCCAAGACAAACAAACAAAATTTTCTTCATTTTTTTTATACAATTATATTTTAGGCATTATAAGTAATATGGAATTTTTAAAAGTTGAAAACCTCAAGGTCTCTGTTGGAGAAAAACAGGTTTTAAAAGGTGTTGATATAGAAGTTAAAAAAGGTGAAGTTCATGCGATAATGGGCCCAAATGGGTCAGGTAAAAGCACTTTAGCATATTCTTTAATGGGGCATCCTCTATATGAACTGGATTCGGGAAATGTGTTTTTAGATGGAGAAAATATTATTGAAATGGAGCCTCATGAAAAGGCTCAAAAAGGATTGTTTTTGGCTTTCCAATATCCAATGGAAATACCAGGTTTGCAAATGGAAAGTTTTCTTAGGAGCGCTGTTGCTTCCGTAAAAGGGAAAGAAGAAACAAAAGATGCTTTTGAATTCCATAGGAAGGTTTTGAAAGAAATGAGATATTTAGGCATTGATGAATCTTTCGCTACCAGATACCTAAATGACGGTTTTTCTGGAGGAGAAAAGAAAAGAGCTGAAGTTTTACAAATGCTTTTGCTAGAGCCAACAATGGCGATTCTTGATGAAACCGATTCAGGTTTAGATATAGATGCAATCAAGATTGTTGCGAAAGGGGTAAATCGTTTGAAGGAAAAAGGAATGTCTATCTTGATAATCACTCATTATCAGAGGATTCTTGATTACATTCATCCAGACAGAGTCAGTGTTTTAAGTGATGGAAGAATTTTAAAAACATCTGGTCCAGAATTGGCAAAAGAGTTAGAAAAAACTGGATATAAGAATTTTTCAAATCAAAAAGATTCATCCGATTTAGATGTTAATTTTTAATGAGTAACGAAAAAAATTTCAGTAAAGATTTTTCTGAATTCGATAATTACGAATTCGGACATCATGACAAGATAAGCCATGTAGCTTCTACTGGAAAAGGCATATCAAGAGATGTTGTTTCAAAGATATCT
>MDTE01061938.1_pt1 | contig 20220 bp, 18 predicted proteins | sample 811231 | NCBI WGS metagenome assembly MDTE01 (sample SAMN05326651, study PRJNA326480) | marine metagenome | isolation source: seawater | place: Indian Ocean: Red Sea | collected 2010 | reverse complement strand
CGGTCATAATATTGCTGAAATGGCAAGAAAATCTGTTTTGAGAATGGCTGAAATTGGTAGATAATTTTGAGTGCAAAAAATAAATCAGAAATACATTAAAACTATTACTCAACAAGCTTTAAGGGAAGATCTTAAACCTTCTGGAGATATAACGGCTAAAAATGTAAAAAATAAAAATATTGTTGCAAAAATAATAGCTGGTCAAAACTGTATAGTTGGAGGTTTAAACTTTGCAAAAGAAGCATTTAAAATTTCAGATAAAAAAATCTTTTTCAAATCTACAATAAAAGATGGAAAAAAAATAACTAGAGGTAAAGTAATCGCAGTAATTAAGGGCAAAGCCTCTAAAATTCTTAAAAGTGAAAGAGTTGCACTAAATTTTCTGGGTTTGGTTTCTGGTGTAGCAACAATAACAAATAAATTTGTAAAAAAAGTAAAAAGCAAATCTTGTAAAATATGTTGTACTAGAAAAACTTTACCAAATCTAAGATTGCTACAAAAATATGGAGTAAGTTTAGGAGGGGGCACTAATCATAGATTTAATTTAAGTGATGAAATTTTAATAAAGGATAATCATATAGCTATAAATAATGATATTCATTCTTTGGTTAAAAGAGCTATTAAAAATAAAAAAGGAAAGAAAATAACCGTAGAAGTAGAAAGTCTAATTCAGTTAAAAAAAATTATAGGTCTAAAATTTGATAGAGTATTGTTTGATAATATGAATTTTAAAAATCTGAGAAAAGCTGTTAAGATTTCAAAAAAACTTTATGAAACTGAAGCTTCGGGAGGTGTAACGCTTAACAATGTTAATAAAATTGCCGCAACTGGAGTCAAAAGAATTTCCATAGGTCGTATAACTCACAGCGCTCCCTCCATAGATTTTAAATTGGATTTTATCTCCTAAGTTCAGCTTGTGCTGCTGCTAGTCTAGCAATTGGGACTCTGAACGGTGAACAAGAAACGTAATTTAATCCTGCCTTTGAACAAAAATCTATACTCTTTGGATCTCCACCATGTTCTCCACAAATTCCCAGCTTAAGTTTTTTATTTTGTTTTTTTCCTCTTTGAGATGCAATTTTGACCAACTCTCCTACTCCATCTCGGTCGATACTAACAAACGGATCACCATCAAAAATTTTATGTTCTAAATAATCGTTTAAAAATTTACCTGAGTCATCACGACTAATACCAAATGCTGTCTGTGTTAAATCGTTTGTTCCAAAGCTAAAAAAGTCAGCATATTTTGATATTGGAGCTGCTCTTAGTGCTGCACGTGGTAACTCGATCATAGTGCCAACAAAATAGTTGATTTTTACTTTATGCTCTTTTTGAATTTTGTTAGCTACGTTATTAACTAATTTTCTCATTATACCGAGCTCATCTTCAGTTGAAACTAAAGGTATCATTATTTCAGGTACTATAGATTTTATTTTTTCTTTTTTTAACTCCATTAATGCAGTAAAAATTGCCTTGCATTGCATTTCATAAATTTCTGGAAAAGAGATCCCCAATCTACATCCTCTATGACCTAGCATCGGATTTAGTTCATGTAATTCGGCAACTCTATTCTTTATTTCTTTAACACCTAGATTGAGTGATCTAGCGACCTCTTCCATATCTTTTTCTGTTTTAGGAAGAAATTCATGTAATGGAGGGTCTAAAAGTCTAACTGTAACTGGTAAACCCTTCATAATTTTAAAAATTTCTTTGAAATCATTTTTTTGATAAGGAAGCAATTTATCTAATGCAATTTTTCTATCATCTAGGTGTCTTGATAAGATCATTTGTCTAACCGAAAGTATTCTTTCATCATCAAAAAACATGTGTTCGGTCCTACACAAGCCAATGCCTTCTGCTCCAAAATTTCTAGCCATTTTAGTGTCCTGTGGTGTTTCAGCATTAGTTCTTATTTTTAATTTTCTAAACTGATCAGCCCATTTCATTATCGTTGAAAAGTAGCCTGAGATATCTGGTTTAACTGTTGGAACCAAACCCTCCATTACTTTTCCTGAACCACCATCAATTGTAATAATATCCCCCTCTTTAACAGTAAGTTCTCCCGCTTTAAATTTTTTAGTCTCATAATCAATATTAATTTCTCCGGAACCAGAAACGCATGGTCGCCCCATTCCTCTTGCAACAACGGCGGCATGGCTAGTCATTCCTCCTCTAGCAGTTAATATTCCATTAGCTGCATGCATTCCATGAATATCTTCTGGAGAAGTTTCAATCCTAACTAATATTGTATCTTCTTTTTGATTCTTCATTCTTTCGGCGTCATCAGCAGTAAAAACCACTTTTCCACTTGCTGCACCTGGGGAAGCTGGTAGGCCCTTTGCTATAACTTTTTTTTCTACCTTTTCATCCAAAGTAGGATGAAGAAGTGTATCTAAGGTGTTCGGATCTATTCTTAAAATTGCTTCTTTTTTTGAAATTAATTTTTCTTTTACCATGTCCACAGCAATTTTAATTGCTGCTTTTGCAGTTCGTTTTCCATTTCGAGTTTGCAACATCCATAATTTATTATTCTCTACTGTAAACTCGATATCCTGCATATCTCTATAATGTTTTTCAAGTTTAACAAATACATTTTTTAATTCCTTAAAAACTTTTGGCATAATTTCTTCCATTGATTCTTTTTTTGCGCCAGCATCTTCTCTTCCTTTTTTTGTTATGTATCTCGGTGTTCTGCTCCCTGCAACTACATCTTCTCCTTGAGCATTGATTAAGTACTCTCCAAAAAATTTGTTTTCTCCGGTCGAGGGGTTTCTTGTGAAAGCAACACCGGTGGCACAATCATCTCCCATATTACCAAAAACCATTAACTGGACATTTACTGCGGTACCCCAGTTTCCGGGTATATGATTTAGTTTTCTATAAGTTTTTGCTCTTTTGCTCTCCCAAGATAAAAATACAGCTTTAATCGCTCCAAATAGTTGTTCGTAGACATCTTGGGGAAATTTTTTATTTGTTTTTTCTAATATTAAATCTTTAAAATTTTTAATAAGACCTTCCCAGTCATTGGAGTTAAGTTCGGTATCTGATAAAACCCCCTTCGTTAATTTGTAATTATCAATCATTTCTTCGAAGAGATGACTCTCTATTCCCATCACTACATTTGCATACATTTGAATAAATCTTCTGTAGCTATCCTTAGCAAATCTTTCATTTGAAGTTTTTTTAGACAAAGCTATGGTTGTTTTGTCATTAAGACCTAAGTTTAAAATAGTATCCATCATTCCTGGCATAGAAACCCTTGACCCAGATCTAACTGAAACTAGTAATGGATTTTTATTATCACCAAATTTTTTTTTAGTTTTTGTCTCAATTTTTTTTAACTCTTTTTTAATTTCGTTACATATTTTTGGCGTTAGTTTTTTTTTATTCTTATAAAAAATTTCACACATATGGGTAGAGATTGTAAAACCAGGTGGGACTGGTAAACCAAGTCTTGCCATTTCGGCAAGGTTAGCTCCTTTGCCACCAAGAATATTTCGTGCGTTAAATATTTTTTTGGTCTTCTTATCTCCAAAACTAAATATATATTTAGACATCAGGTTCCTTCTAACTTTGAAAAGTCTACAAAACTATTAAACGTAGAACATAAAATTTGCAAGAGTTCTAAGCGATTATTTTTTATATCTTGATTTTCATCATTGACCTTAACGTTTTCAAAAAATTTATCTGTTGATAATTTTGTTTCGGACAAAAGTCTAAGATGGTCCTCATAGTTTTTCTTTTCATCTTTCAAAGTAAAAGATTTTCGGATTGAGTTGATTCTCTCAAACAATTCTTTTTCTTCCTCTTGTTTGAAAAGAACTGCATCAGGTCCATTTTTTGAAGTAGGTTTTTCTTGGCCTAGAATATTCGAAGCTCTCTTGTAAGTAGATAAAGCATTTTTTCCTAAATCTTTTGAAATAAATTTATTCATAATTAAAGTCTTTTTATATAACTCTAAAAAGTTATCGTTTAAATGTGAGCTAATTGAGGCTTCAACAATATCTGTTCTAATCTTCTTTTCTTTAAGTATATTTTTCATTCTTTCTCTAAAAAATAAAATTAAATCCCTACTAACTTCTTTGTTTGTCTGTTTAACTCCTTGATCTAAGTAAATTTTAGTAGAATAATCAACTAGATCTCTCAATCTAACTGTAAGATTATTTTCAATTATAGTTCTCAACAAACCAATGGCTGCTCTTCGAAGGGCAAAAGGATCTTTGGAGCTAGTTGGTTTCTCATTAATTAAATAGAATCCAACAAGCGTATCTAGTTTGTCTATAATTGAAAGACCAAAACTAATTGGTTTTTTAGGAACAGGCGAAAAGATTCTGGTCGGAAGATAGTGTTCACTAATTGCGCGAGAAACATCTTCTTCAAAACCCTGACTCATAGCAAAATATTTTCCCATAACTCCTTGAAGTTCTGGAAATTCTCCAACGATACCTGAAACCAGATCAGATTTAGAAACTGATGCAGCTATTTCGACTTTTTCTTTATTTAAATCAAGCTGATCCGAAATAAAATAAGCCATCTTTCTAAGTCTTTGAGTTTTCTCAAAAATTGAACCAAGATTTTCATAGAATGTAACCTGTTTTAACTTGTTGATCTGCTTAATCAAATTTAATGACTTATCTTTCTCCCAAAAAAAACTAGCATCAGAAAGTCTAGCCTCTACAACTCTTTCATTGCCTTGCTTAATAAAATTCTTTCTATCTTGTTTGTTTGTGACAATAATGAACTCATTTATCAATCGTTCTTTATTATCAATTAAAGTGAAATATCTTTGGTGAGATTGTAAAGTGGATTTAATTATTTCTTGGGGTAGTTTCAAATAATTTTTTTCAAATTTTGCCAAAAGTATTCTTGGCTTATCTACTAAATTGGTTACTTCTGCTAGCAAAAACTCATCTATTAATTGTTGACAGGATTTCTTTTTACAAATTGATTTTATTTTTTCTGATATAAATTTTGCTCTTTGATTATGATCAAGAATTATTTCATTTTGCTTTAAAATTTTTAAATATCCATCAAAATCGTTAACCTTTTTATGTTTAATCTCAGCATCTTCTTCTATGATGGTAAAATTAACAGAATCCAAATGAGCATATTTAAATTTCATGTGTTTTTTATCATATATTGACAATATAGATCTTAAAGGTCTCCCCCAGCTAAGATTGTGATCAGACCATTTCATAGATTTTTTCCAAGATATACCGTTTAAAGTTTTTGGAATAATTTTAATAAGCTCGCTCTCTGTATCAATTTCTTTACCTTTAAGCTTTACAAAATAGAAGTTTCCTTTCTCTAATTTTTTTTCATATAAATCGTCGATAGCTACATTTTTTGATTTTGCAAAATTTTCGACTATATTTTGTGGAACACCTAATTTTGGTCCCTTTATTTCAGATGGTAAAAACTTAATTTTTTTTGGTAAACCAGAAACAAAAATTGTAAGTCGTGTAGGAGTTGAATAAACTTCAAGATCTTTATAAGATAAATTTACTGAAGATAACTCTTCAACCAACAATTTTTTAAATTCATTTCTTGCATTTATTTGCAAATTAGGTGGAATTTCTTCACTAAAAAGTTCAATAAGTAATTCGGACATTTACTTTTCTTGGTTCTCTAACCATGTAGAGCCTGCACCTTTTGCTAGATCTCTAATTCTGTTTATATAACCTGTTCTTTCAGCAACTGATATTACTCCTCTGGAGTCCAGCAAATTAAATATATGACTCGCTTTAAGACATTGATCATAAGCTGGAAGGGGCAATTTTTTTTCTAACAAAGATTGACTTTCTTTCTCTGCAATTTCAAAGCTCTTTAACAAGGACTCTGTGTTTGCATGATCGAAATTGTATGCTGAAAACTCTTTCTCTGATTGTAGATAAACGTCCCCATACTTTACTCCATTTTCATTCCAATCTATATCAAATACATTTTTTTTACCTTGAACAAACATGCAAATTCTTTCTAATCCATAAGTAAGTTCTACTGATATTGGTTTGCAGTCTATACCTGTCATTTTTTGAAAATAAGTGAATTGTGTTATTTCCATACCATCACACCAAACCTCCCATCCTAATCCTGCAGCTCCAAGTGTAGGGCTTTCCCAATCATCTTCTACAAATCTAATGTCATGATCTTTTGATTGGATGCCTATTGTCGCCAAACTTTTTAAATAAACTTGTTTTATATTTTCAGGAGATGGTTTTATAATAACTTGGTATTGGTAGTAATGCTGTAAACGATTTGGGTTTTTTCCATATCTACCATCTGTAGGTCTCCTTGATGGTTGAACATATGCTGCTTTCCAGGGTTTCGGTCCTAATGATCTTAGAGTTGTGGCTGGATGAAAAGTACCTGCACCAACTTCTAAATCATAAGGTTGCAATATTACACAACCATATTTGCCCCAAAACTTTTGTAAATTAAAAATTAAATCCTGAAATGTTATTAATTTTTTTTCTTTTTTTTTAATTTTTTTTGGCATTTATAAACCAAATTTTTGCCATAGTGCTCTTTCCTCTATAGCTTCAGCAATATTATCTATTTGATTATCAAATGATGAAGATAATTTTCTTGCAATGAATCCTTTTGGTTTTTCTAATTTTTTTATAACAATATTTTCACCAAATTTTTCCCTTAAAATTTGCTCTGCGTTTCCAATTCCGTCTATAAGTCCTAATTTCAAAGATGTAGATCCAGACCAAAATTCTCCAGTAAAAGTATTATTTTTTTCAGTTTCTTTTAATTTTGAACCTCTACTTTTTTTTACTAGATTTATAAAATCTGAATGTAATTCAAGTTGCAATTTTTTTATCCGCTGGATATCCTCATCTTTTTCCTCCTTAAAAGGGTCTAAAGTACTTTTATTTTTTCCAGCTGTATAAACTCTTCTTTGGATTCCAATTTTTTTTATAGCATCTTGAAAACCAAAAGATGCTGAAATTACACCTATTGACCCAACTATTGAACTCGAATTTGCATAGATCTCATCCCCGGCACATGCAATTAAATAACCACCTGATGCCGCAACGTCTTCAGCAAAAACTATAACTTTTTTATTATTTTTTTTTGCTAGTTGTCTAATATAATCGTGTATCAAGTGTGATTGAACTGGGGAACCACCGGGTGAATTAATTGATATAGCTATGCTCTTGGCTTTTTTGAAAGAAAATGCTTTTTTTATTATTTCCTGCTGTCCAGAAAAATCAATACCCTGTCTAAATCTCCCTGCCGAACCTATAACGCCAGACAGTCTAATGTGAGGAATTATTGTTTTTTTTTTAAAAAAAGAAAACATATAGTTAACTCTAATTCTTATATCAGCACTTAAAATTAATTAAATTATAATTTACGCTACTCACGGTTGAAATTGAAGTGCGTCACAGATGTATAAAATAATAATTTTTTAAAGTATATAATGGCCTTATGGGATCAGTTATTCCACTAAAAAAATCTGCAAATTCAGCATACTTAGATCTAAAAAATCTTTTGGATGGAAAACTAGGTTCGGTTGAAAAACTAATTGGTTTAAAACTTCAAAGCCAGGTGGATCTAATTAAAAAAATGAGTGACTACCATATGAACTCAGGTGGAAAAAGGATTAGAGCACTATTAACTATGGGTTCTGCAAAACTGGGCGGGTATTCAAACGGAAAAAGAGATATAAATCTAGCTGCATGTGTGGAGCTTATTCATAGCGCAACTTTACTCCATGATGATGTTATAGATGAAAGTAAAGTCAGAAGAGGAAATAAAACTACAAATGCTATTTGGGGGAATCAGTCTTCAATTTTAGTAGGGGACTATCTGCTTAGCAGATGTTTTGAAATGATGGTAGAGGATGGAGATTTGGAAATATTAAAACTTTTATCATCTACATCATCAAAAATAGCTCAGGGAGAAGTAATGCAACTTCAGCATAAGGGAGAGGCTGACCTTTTAGAGGAAAACTATATTAAGATAATAGAATTAAAAACAGCGGCACTTTTTTCTGCAGCTACAAGAGTCGGTGGTTGTTTATCAAATTTAGACCAAAAAAAGAAAGATGCACTAGAATCTTACGGTAAGAACTTGGGTTTAGCATTTCAAATAGCAGATGATGCTTTAGATTATTTTTCTAAAGAAAAAATATTTGGAAAAGAGATAGGAAAAGATTTCTTTGAGGGAAAAGTTACTTTGCCAATTATAATTCTTTTTCAAAAAGCAAATATTATTGAGAGAAATTTTTTAACTAATACTTTTAAGAAAAAAGATAGAAACAAAACTGATTTTGATGATGTCTTGAAATTGATAAATAAATACAAAACTCTAAATACAACTTTTAAAAGAGCCGAATATTTTGTAAATGTTTCTTATGATGCTCTAGGTATATTTGACAACTCAGATGAAAAAATTATTTTGCAAAACTTAACAGGATTTAGTTTAAATAGATCTTTTTAAGGGTATAAAATTTCTCTTATCCATTCAGCATTATCTTTTTTATAATTTAATCTTTCGTGAATTCTATTTTTAATCTCTAGCCAAAACTCAATATTGTTTGGTTGAACTCTCCATCCAGACCAATGCGGTGGTCTCGGAACATTTTTTTCATCAGGATATTTTTCTTCGAATTCTTTGATTTTATCTAAAAACTCATTTCTGTCTTTCATTATTTTTGATTGGGATGATGCCCATGCCCCTATTCTACTTCCATAGGCTCTCGAGTTATAATATTTGTCAGCTTCTTCGTCTTTTATCTTTACAGCAGTACCAGAAATTCTGATTTGTCTTCTTAAACTTTTCCAATGAAAACACATCGAAGCTCTTGGATTATTTTCTAAATCTTTTCCTTTTTTGCTATTAAAATTTGTATAAAAAACAAAACCACTATCACTGTAACCTTTTAGTAATACCATTCGTACACTTGGAACCCCGTCTGAGGATGAGGTTGCTAATGATAATGCGTTTGGATCATTAATTTCACTTTTTTCAGCTACAGCAAACCATTTTTTAAATAAAACAACAGGATTTTGCTCGTCTTCGAAACAAGCATCAAGTCCTAACGAATTTTGGCCACTTTTTTGATTCATAAATAAGTTAAAATAATTTATACATTAAATATCGATGTCTTTTAATACTTTTGGAAAAATATTTAGATTTACCACATGGGGTGAGTCACATGGTCCAGCTATAGGCTGTATTGTGGATGGTTGTCCCCCAAATATAGCTTTATCTGAAAAAGACATACAAAAAGATATGGACAGAAGAAGACCGGGTAACTCCAAATTTGTATCCCAAAGAAAAGAGTCTGATAAAATTGAAATTCTGTCTGGTGTATTTAATGGAAAAACTACTGGGACACCAATTTCAATTTTAATTCGTAATGAAGATAAGAGATCAAGAGACTATGAATCTATAAAAAATAAATTTAGACCTGGACATGCAGATTTCACTTATTTCAAAAAATACGGAATAAGGGATTACAGAGGTGGAGGTAGACAATCTGCTAGAGAAACAGCTTCTAGAGTGGCAGCAGGAGGGATTGCTAAAACAGTGTTGAAAAATATTCTTGGAAAAAAATTTAGTATAATTGGAGCTGTAATTCAATTGGGACTGATGTCTTGTGATAGAAATAATTGGAATAACAAAGAGATAAGTAAAAATCCATTTTTTTGTCCAGACAAAAAATCTGTAAAACTTTGGGAAAAATACCTTTCGGCTGTAAGAAAATCTGGTTCTTCTTGTGGTGCAATAATTGAGTTAAGAGCCAAAGGTATTCCTGCAGGTTTAGGATCACCTATATATTCAAAACTTGACTCAGAAATTGCTTCTGGACTAATGAGTATTAATGCAGTCAAAGGAGTGAATATTGGTTCGGGTATGTCGTCTGCATTTTTATCTGGAGAGGAAAACTCAGATGAAATGAGGTCTGGTTCAAGAACAGTAAAATTTAAGAGCAATAATTCTGGAGGTATACTTGGTGGTATTTCTTCTGGACAAGAAATTGTAGCATCGTTCGCTGTGAAACCAACCTCATCAATAGTCAATAGTAGAGAAACAATTGACAAGAAAGGTAAGAATACTAAAATTTCTGTTAGGGGAAGACACGACCCTTGTGTTGGTATAAGAGCGGTTCCTATAGGAGAGGCTATGCTATCATGTATTCTTCTCGATCACTACCTTATGAATAGAGCTCAATGTGGTTAGGAAAGATTTTTATTTTTTGCAATTACTAAATTAGAATTTAAAACATTTTCAATTTTTTCGACAATACTCTCGCAGTCTAATCCAGCTTTTTGATACATTTTCTCTGGTGTATCCTGATCTAAAAAGATATCAGGCAAAAACATCGATCTAAATTTTAAACCTTTGTCAAAAAATTCTCTATCTGACAATAATCTAGTAACGTGAGACCCAAATCCTCCTATAGATCCTTCTTCGATGCTAATAATAGCTTCATGATTAGATGCTAATTCAATTATTACTTTTTCATCAAGAGGTTTTGCAAATCTTGCATCAAAAATTGTTGTTGTGATTCCCTTTTTCTTTAATATCTCTGAAGCTTTTTTGCACTCTTGTAACCTCGCGCCAAAATTTAATATTGCTACATGTTTACCTGAGGATATAATTTTACCTTTTCCTATCTCCAGAACATCATTAATATTTGGTAACTCAACACCAGTTCCTGAGCCCCTTGGATATCTAAAAGCTGATGGTCTATCATTTATATTTACAGAAGTATTAATCATTCTTACTAGTTCTGCTTCATCACTTGCAGCCATTACTACAAAGTTAGGTAAAGTTGAAAGATAGGTGATATCAAAGGATCCAGCATGTGTAGGTCCATCTGAGCCAACTAACCCAGCTCTATCAATAGCAAATCTTACTGGTAGTGATTGAATAGCAACATCATGTACAACTTGATCGTAAGCTCTTTGTAAAAATGTTGAATAAATAGCGGCAAATGGTTTGTATCCTTCTGTTGCTAGTCCTGCTGCAAATGTTACTCCATGTTGCTCTGCAATACCCACATCGAACATTCTTTCAGGAAATTTTTTCTCAAATAAGTCAAGACCAGTGCCAGATGGCATAGCTCCAGTAATAGCAACTATTTTTGTGTCATTTTCAGCATGTTTGATTAAAGTATTTGCGAAAACTTTTGTATAAGAGGGTGCTAATGATTTTGCTTTAGATTGTTTGCCCGTTAATACATTAAATTTAGAAACTCCATGATATTTATCACCAGACTCCTCAGCTGGTTTATATCCTTTTCCTTTTTTGGTTATAGCGTGAATTAGTATTGGGCCATCATATTTAGAATTTTTAACATTTTCTAATATCGTTACTAAATTATTTACATCGTGACCATCTATAGGACCTATATAGTAGAAACCTAGTTCATTAAAGAGTGTTCCACCGGTTACTAGGCCACGCAACATATCTTCTGCTCTTCCAGCACTCCTTGAAAACCTTCTTGAGAAAGCAGAAAGTATTAATTTTATCGTTTCTCTAAAACTAAAATAAATTTTTCCTGACAACAGACTTGCAAAATACTTGCTCATAGCACCAACTGGTCTTGCAATTGACATGTCATTATCATTTAAAACTACAACTAATCTAGATTTCATTGCACCAGCATTATTCATGGCTTCATAAGCCATACCTGCACTCATGGCACCATCACCTATTACAGCAACAACATTATTATTATCATTGGATAGCCTCTTTGCAGTCGCCATACCTAGTGTCGAAGAAATTGAGGTTGAACTATGAGCTGCGCCAAATGGATCGTATTCACTTTCAGATCTTTTGGTAAATCCAGAAAGTCCACCACCTTTACGCAAGGTTCTAATTCTATCTTTTCTTCCAGTAATTATTTTATGAGGATAGCATTGATGACCAACATCCCATACTATTTTGTCCTTAGGGGTATTGTAAACATAGTGCAAAGCGATTGTTAATTCTACAACTCCCAAGCCTGCTCCCAAATGTCCTCCAGTTTCTGAGACCACATCTATTAATTCCGATCTAAGTTCTTTTGATACTTGTTCTAATTGATTTTTTTCAAGCAATCTTAAATCTGCAGGATAATTAATATTGTCTAATAATTTTTTGCCCATCAATAGCTTCTATCTAATATGAAATTTAAAGTCTTAATAAATTCATTAGATCTTGTTTCATATTTTTTTAATTTTACTATTATCATTTTTTTTCTTCTCAAAGCAAATTTTAATGTTTCTTTGTAGCCCAATAACTTGATAAGTGTCGATTTACCCTTTTTTTGGTCTTTCTTAACTGGTTTTCCCACATTTTTTTTTATACCCCTTACATCCAAAAGATCGTCAGCAATTTGAAATAAAAGGCCTAGTTCTTCACCAATTTTACTCATTTCATTAATTGTTTTTTTATTCTTTCCAGAAATTATAGCTGGAGCTAAACAACAAAATTGAAATAATTTACCAGTTTTTTTCTTTTGCATGCTTACTATCTTTGAAATATTTATTTTTCTTTTTTCGTAACTTAAATCTAAGAACTGTCCGCCTGCTATGCCTGTATGCCCAGAGCATTCTGCAAGTTTATTTAAAAGAAATAATTTATATTTAGGTTTTATTTTGTAGCTATTATCCGTAATAATTTCGAATGCAAGTGTCAGTAAGGAGTTGCCCGCTAGTATAGCTGTAGACTCACCGAATTTAATATGTGTGGCAGCCTTTCCTCTTCTCAGATCATCATTATCCATACATGGGAGATCATCATGAATTAAAGAGTATGAATGAATACATTCTACAGCTGCACAAATATTAAGTACCATACTTGGTTTTAAATGAAAAATTTTTGCAACATTTAAGATTATTGTAGATCTGATTTTCTTACCACCCATGATAGTTCCGTACTTCATGGGTAATAATAGATTGGAATACTTTTGCCTTTTAAAATATTTTCTTAAAAAAACGTCAACTGTTTTTGCATTTTTTTTAATATCTTTTAGCATTTAGAATATCTAAAATTACTTTTTCTTTACTGTAAAGCGTATCTTTTTAATTCTTTCTTTAAAAATTCGATCAATATGATCGTTAAGTGTTAATAATCTCTGATAATCCTTTTTTGATGCTTCTAGATTGGCATCATTTTTTTCTAATCTTTGAAGAATATCAAATATTTCAGATTTTGCATCGTTTATTGATTTACTTTTAATATCAGGTGGAATATTTTTCGTTTTCATAAAAAATATAATAATCTTAATATGAAAAATATCTATAAAAATTCGCCGATAAATTTGATAAAAGCAAAAAAAATTTTAGAAAAAAACAACATTATAGCCGTTCCAACCGAGACTGTTTATGGCTTAGCTGGAAATGCTTACTCTAAAAATTCAATTAAAAAAATATACAAGCTAAAAAAAAGACCAAAGATAAATCCTCTAATAGTTCATTACTATGATTTAAATTCTATAAAAAAAGATGTGTATATTAACGAAAGTTTTGTCAAACTTTATAAGAGATTTTCCCCGGGACCCCTAACCTATATTTTGAAAAAGAAAAAAGGGTCTAAAATATCTCATCTAGCAAATGCGAATTTAAAAACTATTGCTATCCGATTTCCTAAAAAAAGAAGTATGAGAAAACTATTAAGAAGTTTAAAATTTCCACTTGCTATTCCAAGTGCAAACAAATCCTCAGCATTAAGCCCTGTTAGTGGTCTCGATGTTTTTGATGAATTTGGATATAAAATTAAGTTTATATTAGATGATGGACCATCAGAAATTGGTTTGGAGTCAACAGTTGTTAACCTTGAGGGTAAAGCTCAAATACTCAGACCAGGGGCTATAACAAAAAATGAGATAGGTAAAGTTTTGGGAAAAAAAATAATTTTTTCAAATAAAATAAAAAAAATAACATCGCCTGGTCTTTTCAAGAAGCATTATTCCCCAGGAATACCTATCAGACTAAACTGGAAAAAAATGGATGATAAAGCCGCATTCATTGTATTTGGAAAAAAGTATAAGAATAGTAAAAATGTATTTAATTTAAGTAAAAATAGTAATCTAGAGGAAGCGGCAAGAAATTTGTATAAAACTTTAAGAAAAATTAAAAATCTAGGATATAAAAAAATTAATGTTGCTAGAATTCCAAAAAATAAAATTGGAATAGCTATAAATGATAGACTAAAAAAAGCATCTTATTGAAAATGTTTATAGAAGTTAAAAATCTTACAAAAGAATTTCAAAAAAACTTAGCTGTTGATAATATTAATTTTAGTATAGGCAAAGGCAAAACAGTTGGGTTGCTTGGACCAAATGGGTGTGGAAAAACTACATCGATAGGTATGATGCTAGGTCTAATAAAACCTAGCTCAGGAGAAATTCTTATAAACAATAAAAACTTAGACTCTTTAAAAAGAGACGACATATTATCTCGTATAAATTTTGCTTCTCCATACATAGAGCTACCTAAAAAATTGACTGTAAGGCAAAATCTAGAGGTGTATGGAAGGTTATATGGTGTAAAGAAATTAAAAGAAAGAATTGATGAAATATCTGAAGATTTAAATATAAAAAATTTCTATAACAGAAAAACTGGAGAATTATCTTCTGGACAAAAAAATAGAGTTTCTCTTGCAAAATCTTTAATTAATAAACCTGAGATTTTATTTCTTGATGAACCTACTGCTAGTCTTGATCCAGATATTGGAGATTTCATTCGAAGTTATATTCAACAATATAAAACAAAACATCAGGTTACTATACTTCTGGCCTCACATAATATGAATGAAGTAGAAAGATTGTGTGACAGCATAATTATGATGAAAAATGGAAAAATAATAGACAGGGGAACTTGCGAAGAAATAATTAAAAAGCATGGTAGAGATAATCTTGAAGACACATTTCTTAAATTGGCTAGGAGTAAAGATGAATTTCAATAAAATTTATGCTTTGGCGTTAAGACATCTTTATTTAATAAGCAATTCTTTACCCAGAATTATTGATTTAATTTATTGGCCAACAGTTCAAATTTTCCTTTGGGGATTTATATCAAAATTTTTTACTTTAAATTCAGATTATTATAGCAACACTGTTGGAATAATTTTAACCGCAGCAATATTGTACGACTTCTTATTTAGGGTTAGTATAAGTTTTAATATGATGTTCTTAGAGGAAATTTGGAGCAGAAATTTTACAAATTTATTTATAGCCCCAATTAAAATAAATGAAATAATAACTTCTTTAACTTTTACGGCTGTTTTAAGGGCTCTTATTGGTTTAGTTCCAGCGGCAGTTTTAGCTATACCTCTTTTTGGTGTGTCAGTTTTTAAATTGGGTCTACCACTATTATTTTTATTGCTTGGTTTATATCTATTTGGGATTACCCTGGGTCTCCTTGTAACTTCTGGACTATTAAGATTTGGTCCCTCTTTCGAAAACATTGCTTGGGCAAGTTTATTTTTTTTAGCACCTTTGGGCTGTATATATTATCCGATTGAGGTGTTGCCAAACTCACTCCAAATTATAGCAAAAGCTCTTCCATTGGTTCATATATTTGAAGAAATGAGAAATATACTATTAAATAATACTGTAAATTATTTCGACATAATTAAGTCAATATCAATATCTATCATTTATTTTATTTTAGGTGTTATAGTTTTTTATGTTTCTTTCTTTGGTGCCAAGGTTAGAGGAACATTAATTAATATGGGAGAATAAAGTTTATGCATAGCAAAATTGATGAAATAAAAAAACTTGAAAAACCTCCTAAGGTTTTGAAAAATTTATACAGTAAAGAAGAAATAAATGAGTTTTTAAATTTATATAAGAGATTACCAACAACTGTACATAACAAAAAACAAAATGTAATTAAAAAAAGATGGCTTCAAGGCTTTAGCGAAAAACTAGAAAAATTATTTTATAAAAATTTAAAAAAAGAAATTGGAGATTTTAAAATGGATAATCTTCAAACTGATGATGGAAAAGATATACTTGGTCTATTCCAGGAAAGTTACAATCCTATAGGTCTCCATGTTGATGCAGGTTTTAATTTTGAAAACCATATTTATAGACAAACATTGATTCCACTTACACCTATAGGTAGTACAGTAATATTTAAAAATAGATTTTACGGAGGATCAACAAATTTTACTCTAGATCCAAATGAGCTTGCAAAAAAACAATTAAATTACGGACAAAATAAAAGATCTTCGGAACACATAAATTTATATAGTAAAAAACCATTTGATAAACAGACACATGAAAAATATCTAAAACACGAAAAAATAGAAAACCTTGCTGGTTTAGAAATAGAGTTTGTTTATGAGTGGGAGTTGGGCTCCATGTTAATTTTTGATAGAACAAATTTACATTGTTCTTCATGCAAAATTGAGGGAAAAAAAATTGGATTAACCACTTTTACAAAAAAATAAACTCTTATGGCTATATTCGATTGCTTCCAGTATTTTAATGAAGAACATATTGCTGAAATAAGATTTAACATTTTAGATGAATTTGTTGATACCTTTGTAATCGTTGAGTCTACCGTTAATCACCAAGGCAAGCCAAAAAAATTACATTTTGATATTAATAAATATAAAAAATTTAAAGAAAAAATAAATTATATAATAGTTGATGATACCCCTGAAAATATAAAGAAGTCACATGAGGGCGGGGAGTCTTTAGTTGAGCAACACCAAAGAAATTCTATTTCCAAAGGATTATTGAGTGCTGACGATAATGATTTAATTATTTTATCAGATGTAGATGAAATACCTAATCTTAATCATCTTAATAAGTTTAATAAAAGTAAATATGGGGTTTTTTCACAAAAAATGTTTATGTACAAATTAAATCTTTTAAATTTAAAAGAAAATAATTGGCATGGGTCAAAAATTTGTTTAAAAAAAAATTTCAAGTCACCGCAGTGGTTGAGAAACTTAAAATTTAAAAAATACCCCTTCTGGAGAATTGACAAAGTAAGAAATTTGCAAATAATTGAAAATGGTGGATGGCATTTTGCTTATTTACAAAGTCCTGAAAACATATCAAAAAAAATAAAATCATTTGCACATGGAGAGTTTAATAAGGAAGAGATTGTAAATGAGGAAAATATAAAGAATAAAATCGAAAGAGGACAAGATATTTTTGATAGAGGTTATGGGCTAAAAAAAGTAGAAGTTGATTCAACTTTTCCTGAGTATATTTTAAAAAATAAAGATAAATTGAAAAAATGGATTGTCTGATTATGGTGCGCCCGGAAGGAGTTGAACCCTCAACCTTCTGATCCGAAGTCAGACGCTCTATCCAGTTGAGCTACGAGCGCATATGATATGTTTTAAATTATTAGATGAATAAAACAATAACAATTTTAGCTAAAGATTTAGATAATAATCTAAGATTAGATAAATTTCTTACTAATAACTTAAAAACTATTAGTAGATCCCAAATAAAGAAAATTATTATGACAGGAGGTGTTAGTATTGACACAAAGAAAGTTCTTTCAGCATCAGAAAAGATAAAAAGTGGTTATCAAATCAAAATTGTAATAGACGATAATAAAGGCGAAAATATTAAGCCTAAAAAAATTAATCTTGATATAGTTTATGACGATAAAGAAATTGTTGTTATAAACAAGCCTAGTGGTCTTACAGTTCATCCAGGCGCTGGTAATAGGCACAGTACATTAGTAAACGGACTAATGCATATATATAAAAATAATCTTTCAAATTTGAGCGGTTCTTTTAGGCCTGGAATAGTTCATAGAATTGATAAAGAAACAAGTGGTCTCCTTGTAATAGCAAAAAATAATTTTTCTCACGCAAAATTAGCTGAGCAGTTTAGTAATCATAGTGTTAAAAGGAAGTATGTTGCATTGGTTTGGGGAGTAATTAGACCGCTAAAAGGAAAAATTTCTACTTTGTTATCTAGAAGTAAAAAAAATAGGCAACTTATGTCCGTTAGTAAAGTATCTGGAAAAAAAGCAATTACAAATTATAAAACAATAAAAGTTTTTACTTATAAAAATATTCCTAAAATAAGTTTGGTAGAATGTGTTTTAGAAACTGGAAGGACGCATCAAATTAGGGTTCATCTTTCCTATAAAGGAAACCCTTTGTTGGGAGATAAAAAATATGGAAAAAAAAAATTACAGTTTAGAAAAATTGATAAAAATTTTTATAAAATTTTATTGCATTTTAATAGGCAAGCTCTTCATGCTAAAAGCTTAGGGTTTTTACATCCAAAAAAGGACAAGATTGTAAATTTTGAGTCAAAATTGCCGCAAGATTTCAATGATATATTGGATTTTCTTGAAAACTTTGATAAATGAGAAAAATTAATTTATTAATTTAAATACAAAATATGAGTGCAAAAACTTTAAATCCTAAATTACCTTCACTCAGCAGTGAGGGAGGGCTCTCAATATATTTAGCTCAAATAAAAAAATTTCCCATTTTAGATGCAGAAGAAGAATATATGCTTGCAAAAAATTGGAAGGATAATGGAAATTTAAAGTCTGCTCATAAATTAGTAACTAGCCATTTGAGGTTAGTAGCAAAAATTGCGATGGGCTATAGGGGTTATGGTTTGCCTATGGCTGAAATTATTTCAGAAGGAAATGTCGGTTTAATGCAGGCTGTAAAAAAATTTAATCCAGATAAGGGTTTTAGATTAGCAACTTATGCTATGTGGTGGATCAAAGCATCTATACAAGAATATGTTTTGAGATCTTGGAGTCTTGTGAAAATGGGGACAACAGCTGCACAAAAAAAATTATTTTTTAATTTAAAAAAAGCAAAAAAACAGATAGCACCACGTGAAGAAGGTGATTTAAGGGAAGAACAAGTTCAAGAAATATCCGAAAAACTAAACGTTGAGCCTCATGAAGTCGTTTCTATGAATAGAAGAATGATGGGACAAGAGAAATCTCTTAATGAACCTATAAAATCTGGTGAAAAGGGAGAGTGGCAAGATTGGATAGTGGACGACAGTTTAGACCAAGAGCTCCATGTAGCTCAGCAACAAGAGCTTAATGAAAAAAAATCTTTACTAAATCAATCAATTAAAATTTTAAATGATAGGGAAAGAGAAATTATTGAAGATAGAAAACTTTCAGAAAATCCAAAAACCCTTGATGAACTAAGTAAAAAATATAGAATTAGCAGAGAAAGAATTAGGCAAATTGAAACTAAAGCGTTTGAAAAACTTCAAAAAGCAATGTTAAATTCAAGTAAATCTAAAAATCTTCTTCCAGCGAAATAAACCAAAATCTTAAAAGGGATTTTCTATAAGTATTGTATCTTTCCTTTCAGGACTTGTGGAAATACTAGATACCTTTGCTTCAATAAATTTCTCTAAATCTTTAATATACAATTTGGCATTATCTGGAAGTTTATTAAATTCTTTTATCCCTTTTGTAGAAGATTTCCATCCTTTATAATTTTTATAAATTGGTTTAACTTTTAATTGATCTTCAACAGCTGCGGGAAGATAGTCTATTTTTTTTCCATTAATTTCATAAGCAACACACATTTTAATTTCATCAAGTTCATCTAAAACATCTAATTTTGTTAGAGCTATTCCATTGATGCCAGATATTTTAATTGTCTGTCTTACAAGAACACCGTCGAACCATCCACATCTTCTTTTTCTGCTAGTAACGGTTCCAAATTCTTTTCCTCGAGTACCAAGAAGTTCCCCAATTTTATCTTTTAGTTCAGTTGGAAATGGTCCCTCACCCACTCTTGTAGTATATGCTTTTGTAATACCCAAAACATAATTTATAGTATTCAATCCACATCCGCTACCAGTTGCAGCTGATGACGCCACAGTATTAGAAGAAGTAACAAATGGATAAGTTCCATGATCAACATCTAACAAAATTCCTTGAGCACCCTCAAATAATATCTTCTTTCCTTTTGTTTTGTATTCATCTAATTTTTTCCATACTGGCTGTGAAAATTTTAAAATCTGTGGGGCAATTTTTAATAGGTCTTTTTTTAATTGATCTTTTTCAAAAAGTTTTTTCCCTAAACCTTTTCTAATGGCATTGTGGTGAATAAGAACTGTTTCTAATCTGTGATCTAAATTACTTTCAGAAACTAAATCCATAACTCTTATTGATCTTCTTCCTATTTTGTCCTCGTATGCAGGACCAATTCCCCTTCTTGTAGTACCTATTTTTGCTTTACCAGCTGCATCTTCTCTAATTTCATCCATTTCTTTATGAAAAGGAAGTATCAAATTTG
>MDTE01162107.1_pt1 | contig 20221 bp, 13 predicted proteins | sample 811231 | NCBI WGS metagenome assembly MDTE01 (sample SAMN05326651, study PRJNA326480) | marine metagenome | isolation source: seawater | place: Indian Ocean: Red Sea | collected 2010 | reverse complement strand
TAAAAAAAATAGTTTACGTTTTGACAATCCTAAAATTATTTTTCCGAATAAGAATAATAAAATAATTTTAAGAAGTTTTGAAAAATTTAATTCAGGATGGTATCTTTTCGGATTATTTCATTCAGGTGAAAACAATAGATGTTATGGAAGAATTATTTGTGGTAATTCTTATTTTTTTCAAGGAAGACCAATGTTCTCAAATAGGAGACGTTGGAGAATAGTAAGAATTAATCGCAAAAAGCATATGCAAATAATTCTTGAGAATATAAATCATCCTTTCAAGTTAAACGAAATTTGGTTAATAAAAGTACCTTTTTTGGAGGCTTGGAGAAGGATTAGAAATAGAACTAAACAATTTTATTCTTTCATACCAGGATATTTTGCTAATAAAAAAGAAATTAAAAATATTTGGAGAATTTATAATAGAGAAATTTCGCAAATAAATCAAAGATTATTCAAATTTGAATTATGGCAAGAAAAAGTCGAAAAAAAATTAATTAAAGAGTTATCCAGCAATAATTATTCAAAAAAAATAAATTTTGTTATTCAAGATCCTAACGATCCATATATAGTTAATAAAGATACATTCGTTATTTTAAAAAAATTTGAAGATAAAATACCTCAATGGACTGAAAAAGTTCTTGAGTCATTCATAATAAAAGATAAAAATTTAAAATTAATTTTTGGAGATGAAGATTTTTTAGATAAATTTGGCAAAAGATATAATCCTCATTTTAAGGGTGCTTGGAACAGAGAGTTATTTTGGTCGAATCCTGGAATTTTTAATTCTTGGATTATTAGTTCGGATATATGGAATAAAACTATCAATCTTTTCGAAAAGACAAAAACTAATAAAAATCTTTTTAATATAATTTTAAATATTACTTTTAATTTAGAAAAAGCTAATAATATCGGCGCAATAAAACATTTACCACTAATTCTTTATCATAATCATCAAAAAAATAAATCAGTTCTATTGGAATCCTTAAAACAAAATAATAATTTTTTATTAAATTTCATCAATAAAAACAATAATGATTTAGGTTTTTTAAAAAAAATTTCCTTAGATAAGAAAAGAGCTATTAATAACCTTTATTGGGATTTAGAAAGAGATGTTCTTTTAAGTATCATAATACCTATTAGAGACAATGTTGATCTACTAATTGCATGTTTAAATTCAATATATAAAAATCCCCCTGGGTTAAAATATGAAATTTTCATTATTAATAATGATAGTAAAGAGGCAAATACATTAAAATTTCTCAGTGAATTAAAGTCTGAAAATAAAGAATTTTCTAAAAAAGTTATAGATTATCCTGGAGAATTTAATTTTTCAAAAATGAACAACGACGTAGCAAAAATAGTTAATGGTGAAGTTATATTATTCTTAAATAATGATATTGAATTTATAAGTCGAAATTGGGGTTATGAACTAGCCTCTAATGCCTTAAGACCAAATATTGGATTTGTTGGAGCCAAATTATTATATGATGATAATACCATTCAACACTCTGGAGTCATTCTTGGAATTGGTGGTGTTGCAGGCCATGCATTAAAATATTTAAATAAAGACGATGATTATTTTTTTTCAAAAATATTTTGTGCTCAAGAATATTCAGCATTGACAGGTGCTTGTTTAGCAATAAGTAGAACAAATTGGCATAAACTAAAAGGTTTTGATGAGAAATCTCTAAAAATAAACTACAATGATATTGATGTTTGTTTAGAAGCTCGTTTAATAGGTTTAAGAAACATATATTTACCTAATATTCAGGCTTACCATCATGAATCTAAGACGAGAGGCAAACCTTTAGGCATTGCATTAAAGAATTGGAAGAAAGAAAGAAATTTTATGCTCAAGAAATGGGGGGAAACAATTAAAAACGATCCTCATTACCATCCATTTTTAAGTTTATATAAAGAAGACTTTTCTAAAACCATGAATTATAAAAAAATTAATCTTAGATCCTCATTATTAAGTAAAGAATAATTTCAAGAATTAAAGTCTTTAGTTTGATATAGTAGCTCATTTTATATAAAATAATTTTACCCTAATAAAAAAAGTGATTCTAAATCAACTTTTATTAAAGAGAAATAAAAAGAATTACCGAGGAGGAATAGATTTTGTTTCCACTTCGATTATTAGTGGATGGCTATATAACCCAAAAACTAATTATCAAGAAATTCGAATAACATTAGGTCCACATCTTATAGCATCAACTCAAGTAAATATTTACAGAGAAGATGTTTCTGCAGCTTTAAACAAAGAAGGAAATTTTGGATTCTGTTTCGAATTAGACAATATTGAAAAAAATTATGAACAATATAGTCAGTCATATACTCCAAAATTGATTGCCATTAATTCTGATCTAACTTCTAAGATTGAAGTTCAATCTATAAATAAAAAATTTAATTCAGATGAAGCAATAAATATCTTATTTAAAGAAAACCTTATAGGACTTGATGGACATGTAGATGGGTATTCGCTTTCTAATGATTCAATAATAGGTTGGGCAGGAGATAAAATCACCCAAAATGTAATTTCAATTTGGATGATAAGTAAAGATAAAAAATTAAAGATGCCAATTAAATGTGATAGCTACAGAGGAGAAAAAGATATTATTGGAATGATTAACGAGTGTGGATTTCTTCTTGACATAAAAGAGTTAGATAAAGCTTGGTTCAATAATAGTGTAAACTTCTTTTTTGATGAGAAAGGTATTTTTCCTATTCCAGGTGAGACAGAAATTCGAATTTACGAACCCCAAAAATATCAAAATACAATTAATAATCTTCAAGTAATTAATCATGATAAGGATTTAAATTATTTAATAAAAGCAGGGAATTCATCGGAGGAACTCAGATATAAATGGGTTAAATTAAATCAGAATAAAGTATTTTTAGATTTAATAGATAAAAGATTATTTGAAAACCAAAATTCAAACAAGTTTAAATTATTAATTAATAAATTAAATCTTTTCAAATCCACTAAATAAATTATTTAATGCAATGCAAGCTAATTTCTTAACTAATTTAAAAAACATTCTTAATTTAGAGGAATCAAAAAATTATAGTGAAGCCATATTCGAAATAGATAAATATACCAATATTTTCCCAGAGAATAAATATCTTTTAGAAAGTTTAAGATTAAGAATTAACAACAAACTTCAAGATGAGTTAAATGAGAAGAAAATATTTAAAGAAAAAGATTTGTTAGAGAACCCTTTGGCATACTTGATTTTAAATGAAGATCTTTATTCATTGTTAAATAAAAATGATAACCTTGAAACTATCCAAGAAAAACTTAGAAAACATTATGAAGAATATGGTAAAAATGAATCATGGAGACCACTTAATTTAAATACTAAATTAGTAAAAAGTTATAAAGAAGCTTCGGAGAAAGAATATGATGATCTAAAAAAATTATTTTACGATTTAGCTAAAAAAGAATTTAAAGATTTTTGTAAATCTAATAAATTTATAAATATTAATAATAGTGGCGACTTACATGTTTCGATAATAATAATTCTGCATAACAAAGATGCCTTAACATATAAGTGCTTAAATTCCTTATCTGAGATAAGTGATACCAATATCGAGCTTATAATCATTGATAATAATTCAACTGACAGAACAGATTTATTGCTTTCAAAATTAAAAGGAAATATCAAAATTATTAAAAACAAAACAAATTTACACTTTGTGAAATCTGTAAATCAGGCACTAGAGTTTGCTTCAAAAGAATTTGTTGCTTTAGTTAACAACGATACTATTTTAGATCCATTTATCTTTTCAAATGCCTATAAAACATTATCATCACTATCCTATGACCCAATAATTGGTGGAATGGTTATGCATTTGGATGGAAGGATACAAGATGCTGGATCAATTGTTTTTAAAGACGGTTCTTGTCTAGGATTAGGGAGAAGAGCTGTACCAAACTGCTCTCTTTACAATTTCAAAAGGACTGTAGATTATATTTCTGGCTGTTTTTTATTTTGTAAAAAGAATATCTTTGAAACACTCAATGGCTTTGATACTAGATTTGCGCCTGCCTACTTTGAAGAAACTGATTTTTGTTTTAGGTTTAGTGCAAATAATGGGAAAATAATTTATCAACCAGAATGCAAACTATGGCATTACGAATATGGTTCGGATTCTTCAACAAACAATAAGCAAAAATTAATGAGAACTAACCAAAAAAAATTTTTTGATATTCATTCTCAAGTAATTAAAAATAAATTATCTAGAAATTATTTTAATGAATCAAACATAAACTCTTTAATGTATGGACATATAGAGGATGGTAACAAAATTCTTATTATTGATGATAAATTTCCATCTCAGTATATAGGAGCTGGATTTAGTCGTGCTGCAGATATATTTAATATTTTGCTGAAGGAAACAGTATTTATTTCATATTACATAACAAACTATAATGATAATGATCAAATTGATAATACAAATTTTTTCAACGTAGAAGTTATAAAAGAATCATTAAATAATTCTCAAGATCTCCATCTTTTTTTACTAAATCGTCAAGACTTTTATTCCAAGATAATTATCAGCCGATCTCATAATCACTCTGCTTTTTTAAAAGCAGTTAATAAATTACCAGATCCTTGTAAGCAGAATATTTTGAATAAAAGTATCATTGATATTGAATCTATTTTTTGTATAAGACAAGGTCTGCATGAATATCTCAAAACTAATAAAGTTTTGCCTAATGAAAATTCTCTAATACCTAATCTGGATAAAAAATTAGACGAAGAACTTAATGGTTTTTCAGAATTTTCAGCATTTTATACAGTATCAAAAGTAGAAAAAGATTTATTAATTAATTCAGGGAAATTAAAGTCAAATTCAAAAATCTTTTTGGTTCCGCATGTAATGAGACCTCAAAATATTGATAATAGTTATAATGAATTTTTAAAAAGAAATGAAATTGGTTTCTTAGGTTCTTTCTCAGATTTGGATTCTCCAAATATAGATTCAATTAAATGGCTCAATAAAGAATTGATCTATGAAATAAACAAAATCTTAAAGCCAAATAAGCAAATAACAGTAGTAGGCAATTCAACTATTGAATGTAAAAAAATTATTAATGAAGTAGAACTTAGCCATAAGAATTTTAAATACTTAGGGAAAATTGAAGACCTTTCAGAATTTTTTTCAAAACTTAAGGTATTTATTGTACCTACCAGAATTGGGGCAGGGATTTCTCACAAGTTACATTTGGCTGCATCTTACGGCATACCTATAGTTTCAACAGATATAATTGCCAATCAAATGAGTCTTGAGTCAGGAGAAGATATTTTTACTGCAAATACAAGTAAAGAATTTGCTACAAAAATAGGTTTAATTTTTAATAATTATGAAATATGGAAGAAGCTTAGTAATAGCTCAATTAATATCACTATAAGAGATTGTAATCTTGAAAATTGGGAGAGAACCATTTTAGACTCAATTAGTTGATATCTTTTTATAAATTTTTCAAAAAATTTATAATTATATCCTAACCAAGTTCTATCTCTTTAATATCAATAATTTTTCTCTTAAATTTACCTTTCTTTAAAATCTTAGCAATAATATTATTGGATCTATCTAATTCTTTTTCTAATGCATTTGAGTAAATTTTGTATTCTTTTAAATAATGTTCTTTGCTCTCAATTAATTTTAAGGAAAGAGAAGATTCATTATTAAGATTACTTATTGCATTTTTCAAGTCCTTAATTTCATCCATATTTTTTTTATACTGTTCATTTTGAATTTGAAACTGTTTTTCAATCAAAATTTGTGTCTGCTCCAAATCATAAATAATTTTTTTATTTAAATTTAATTCTTCTGTGAGATCTTTTATCCTTTGATCTTTATCTTCAATATTTTTGTTTACAAGATTTTTAAGCCTTTGAAAGATTGTTGAATTCTTTTGATTCATCTTATTATTAATTTATAAAGATTTTAGTTTCCAATCTATTCAAAAATTTAATTTTTTTTGATAATTGATAAAACTAGGAAGTTCTTTAAGTAAATCTATAGTACCATCCAAAATTATCTTTTTTTTTTTATAAAGTAAAAATTATTTACCTTTACCTCTCTTTACAAGTTATAAAAATATCATAATCAGTAAAAACAAATAAGAATTAAGTACTCAAATTCATTATGAACTATTTATAAAGCAACTTTAGTTGCATAAATTTTTTTTAAATTATTGATTTATTTACTTCTACCGTAATCATCTAATATCCTTACGATATCATCCTCGCCTAAATAAGAACCACTTTGGACTTCAATCAGTTCAAGGGGTATCTTACCTGGATTATATAACCGATGTTTAGAACCCAAAGGTATATAAGTGCTTTGATTTTCTGTTAAAACTATTTTTTTATTTTCAATCTCGACTTCTGCAGTCCCTTTAACAACTACCCAATGTTCAGATCTATGGAAATGCATTTGAGATGACAACTTTCCGCCTGGTTTTACATGTATCATCTTTAATTGCCACCTTTCATCCTCTTGAATTGAAATATAAAAACCCCAAGGACGATAACCTTTTTTATTTTTATGAGCTTCTTTAAATTTTTTTATTTTTAAATCATCTACCAATTTTTTTATATCTTGTGAATTCTCTTTATCTGCAACTAAAGTTACATCACCAGTATTAATAACCACTAGGTCTTTAATTCCCAAAGTCACTAAAAGGTTTTCTTCACTATGGAGATAACAATTATCTGATTCTTTACTAAAAACTTTTCCTTTTTTTACATTACCATTATTATCTTTTTCAGAATTTTCCCATACAGATTTCCAATTTCCTACATCACTCCATTGGGCGTCTAAAGGAAGAACTATACCTTTATTAGTTTTTTCCATAACAGCGATATCAATAGATATATTTGGACAATTTTCAAAAGATTTCTCATCCAATCTTTGAAAATCTAAATCCTTTACAGTATTACTAAATGTTTTTTTACAAGCTTTATAGATTTCTGGGTTTAAATTTTTTATTTCGTTAATAATTGTTTTTGCTTTGAACATAAAGATTCCACTATTCCATGTAAAACATTTATCGTTAATTAATTGTTGAGCTTTTTTAAAATTTGGTTTTTCTATAAATTCTGATATATTCATCCCAAGAATATTTTTCATATCAAATGGTTTTTCGCTTTTAATATACCCGTAACCAGTTTCTGGAAAAGTTGGTACAATCCCAAAGGTTATAAGTTTATCTTTTTCAGAGTAAAGCTTACCAATTTCAATTAATTCCCTAAATTTGCTTTCATTAGAAATCTGGTGGTCAGATGATAATACTAATAAGTGTGGATTATCATCAGTCTCTAAAGATTTAAATGCAGCTAAAAGAATAGCAGGAGCTGTATTCCTTCCGAATGGTTCTAGTAAAATTGAATTTGGACTTATACCGACCTCTCGCATTTGTTCAGCTACGATAAATCTATGCTCGCTATTACAAACCAATATTGGATCTAATAAGTTCCTTACACCTTCAAGCCTTAGTTGAGTATTCTGAAGTAAAGATTTTTCATTCAAGGCGTTTATTTTTAAGAATTGTTTAGGAAAACTTTTTCTTGATAAAGGCCATAATCTAGTACCTTGACCTCCACACAATATCACAGGTATAACATTAGATTTACTTTTTAAATTTTTATCTAAATCTTCCATAACTCTATATCTTGGAATTAAAAATTTATTTATAGAAAAGAATATTATTAAACTACCATATCAAATAATTTTATTATCTTTTTTAACAAAATAAAGTATAAATTAAAGTCTTAAATTAAAAATTTATTCAATATAATTTTCTCCAATTAAATAAATTTTTTAAGTTCTTCACAAATTTTTTATAACATTTAACGGTAATGAATTTTTATTATGGAAAAAATCTTTAGCCAATTAAATATGATCAATTATTTTTATACCAAATTTTTTTTATAGCATCTAGAAATTGAATTTCTCTTGCTGTAAGTGAATTAATTAAATTTTTCTTATCAGTAAAACCTTTATTGTAAGTTGACCAAAGTTGTTTTTTTTGTGGGAAATAGTTCTCTTTAATATAATTATCATCATCTTTAAAGTATTCTTCAAATAATTCAAATTCCTTTTTTGTAGGTAAAAAATAATTTGGTGATTCAAAGTTTTGAATTATAAATTGTGTGAGATTTCCTCTTTTGATATTAACTTTATTATCTACAAACATTGGGAAATGTTGATTTAAATATTTAAGATATTTCATTTGAGGTAGATTTAATGTCTCATTAAACCTATTAGGATATTTAAATTTAGGGGACATCTTAATATTACATAAAGCACAGAAATCTTTAATTAAATCACCATCTATAAAATCATTTTTTTCAAATAATTTAATTTTTATATTTTTTTTTAAAAAAACACTTTCCCAATTTTTTATTATTCGAAGATTATTTAAATAATTTGAAAATATTTGTAAATTTAAACCTTTAGGAGTATTTCCGGATTTAATACTTGTAGAAAGAAGAGAAATTGCAGCAGAAATTGGTTTTCTAATATAAATAATTATTGAAATCTCATCAAATGATTTATCCAATATTTGCTTTAATTTGGTAATGTTTTTAATTTTTCTTAAACGTGAAGATAAATGTTCAGACGAAATGATACAAATATTTGAATTACTATTTGAAATTTCTTTTTTAAATTCTATTAACTTTTCTTCTATCAATTTTTTTCTTGAATTTAATTTTAATGAAAAATTCTTTTTGGTAAAATCATCATCAAAATCATCATCATACGCAAATAATGGCGACCATCTATGATTTCCATCATTATCTGAAATAGATTTTGGGACTAAGATTTTATCAATATTTAAAAGTTCTTTATTGATCTTTAAAAAATGTTGAATAGTAGTAGTTCCAGTTTTTTCGGTTCCAATATGTAAAATTAGTTTCATCATCAATTTTTACTAATTTAAATTTTACTTGATCAGGAGCGGATAATTGTTACTAAAACATTTTTATTTAAATCAAACTCATAATATTCAAGAATTTATAATTTTGTTAAAGTGTCCCATCGCCAACTCTCCAAAGATTTAATCCAGAATCAATTACTTTTTGTTTATTTATTATTAATCTTGTATCAAAAACCCATCCTGGAGATCTCATTCTTTTAGCTAACCTATCCCAATTCAAGTCAGCGTAAATATCCCACTCCGTTAAAACAATTACAGCATCTACATCATTAAATAAATCATCATTAATTGGATATTTATTCCATCGTTTATCTTTAAAGATTTGATTTAATTCTAAATTTTTTGAGCTTTCATCTGAAGGAGGAATACCTAAATCAATTGATATTTGTTTCTTAGTTACTTTAGGATCATGAATTTTTAAAATAGCTCCTTCTTCAAATAAATTCTTACATACCTTTATTGCTGGGGACTCTCTAGTATCGTTAGTATTAGCTTTAAAAGCAAATCCAAGAATTGCTATCTTTTTCCCAGTAAGGGTTCCAAACAATTTTTGGAGAATTATGCGAGTTAATCTTTCTTGATTCCAATTGTTCAAATGTACAACGCTCTCCCAAAAACTAGCAACTTCAGGAAGTCCAAAATGATTTGCTAAGTAAACAAGATTTAGAATATCTTTTTTAAAACAACTCCCCCCAAATCCTGGACCAGAATTCAGAAATTTAACCCCAATACGACTATCTTTACCAATAGCTCTGGCAACTTCTCCAATATCAGCACCAGTCGCCTCACAAAGAGCGCTTATAGAATTAATTGAACTTACCCTTTGGGCAAGAAAGGCATTAGCGGACAATTTTGATAACTCACTACTCCATAGATTAGTATGTATTATTTTATCTTCAGAGACCCATCTTTTATAAAGATTATGAAGTGCATTGATAGCCTTTTTATTTGAGCCTCCAATTAAAATCCTATCAGGATCCTCAAGATCACTTATAGCAGAACCCTCTGCTAAGAATTCTGGATTAGATAATATATCAAATGTAGTTTTTTTATTTTCTTTATTGCAAGATTGAGAAGAATCAAGAATATCTTTTATCACCTCTCCAGTTCTAACTGGTAAAGTGCTTTTCTCAACAACTATTGTGTGTCCTCTTCCATGATTTGAAATTTCTCTTGCGCATGATTCTACCCACTTTAAGTCACTTGCTTGACCTGCTCCGATGCCTTTAGTTTTGGTGGGCGTATTTACTGAAATAAAAATCATATCTGCTTCTGAAATATGTTTATGCACCTCTGTAGAGAAAATTAAATTCCTCCCCCTGCGTCTTTCTATAATTTGATCCAAACCAGGCTCAAAAATAGGTAATTTTGATAAATCATTATCATTCCAAGCAGCAATCCTATCCTCATTAACATCAACAACGTTAAAGATTATATCTGTACATTTATCCGCAAAAACTGCCATGGTAGGGCCGCCTACATAACCTGCACCAATGCAACAAACAGTTTTTATCAAATTAGAAATTAATTATTCATAAATAATATCACTTTAGTTCATCAAATTAATTTTTTTTCATAAAGGGCACAATTCCAAACCTATATCTCTAAAAATTTTACTAGAAAAAATTTCTTATAAGATATTTTGCGACTTTTCCTAAAATCGAGATTTTAAAGATTTTTGTAATTGAAATTATATTTTAATATTATAATCCTCTTAAAAATTTCATATTTGTAAAAATGTTTTGCAAAGGAATAATTATAAAAAAATAATTATTTAATTATTTGTTTAGGTGATTAAAATTTTATTCCCTCAACATTTTTTTATTTCTTAAAAATCTATAGTTAGAGATTGTCAAATTTAATCCTTCATCAAAACTTGTTTTAGGCTTCCACCCTAGATTAGTTATTTTAGAAATATCAAGTTGTTTTTTTTTGGTACCATCTGGCTTAGAAATGTCCCATGCTATCTCTCCATTAAATCCACATTTTTTACTAATAATTTCCGCAATTTTTTTAATTTTCATATCATTTCCAGTTCCAACATTTAGAAATTTTATGTCTCTCTTATTTGGTTGCCAATTTTCTAGAACGAATTTGCATGCATCAGCAAGATCATCAACGTATAAAAACTCTCTAAGAGGGGATCCACTCCCCCAACAGACTACTTTCTCTAAATTATTTTTTGCTGCTCTATCAAATTTACTTATTAAAGCAGGAATAACATGACTTTTTTCGGGGTGATAATAATCTCCTGGTCCATAAAGATTTGTTGGCATTAAAGAAATTGCATCAAAGCCATATTGAATATTTAAAGCTTCACATAATTTAATCCCAGCTATCTTTGCAATTGCATACCATTGATTTGTTTTTTCTAAAGAATCAGTGAGAAGAGACTCCTCTTTAATTGGTTGTGATGCAAATTTCGGATAAATACAGCTACTTCCAAGAAAAAGAAGCCTCTTTACCCCATTTTCCCAAGCACCTTCTATTAAATTATTTTGAATTTTAAGATTATCCAAGATAAATTGGACTGGAAAATTTGAATTTGCAAGTATTCCTCCTACTTTTGCTGCTGCTATAACGACAACATCAGGTTTATTAATCTTATACCAGTTTTTCACAGCACTTATATCTGTCAAATCTAATTCAGATCTTTTGGCAGTTAATAAATTAAAATAACCGTTAATTTTAAAATTCCTAACGATAGCAGAACCAACCATTCCTTTATGGCCTGCTATAAAGATCTTATTTTCTTTAGTAATGTATTTCATAAAGATTATTTAATAGACTTTTATAAATTCTAAAGATTAGGCGGTTGTTCATTACTATTGTTAATTTCAAATCCACTCGTAACTAATAATAATTCTTTTTGAGCTTCTTCCTTATCCACTTTTACCATCTCAGAGACCAAATCTTCTAATGTCGTCTTAGAAACCCAGCCTAATTTATCTTTAGCTAAACTTGGATCCCCTAATAAAGTTGAAACTTCAGTGGGCCTAAAATATTTTTCATCAATCCTAATAACTATTTGATTTGTATCCTCTCTTCTACCAATCTCATTCAATCCCTCACCTTCCCAAATTATTGAACCCCAGTTAAGTTCTTTTGCAGTTAATTCAACAAATTTCCTTACGCTTTCTTGTCTGCCAGTAGCTATTACAAAATCTCTTGGCTTAGCTTGCTGAAGCATCATCCATTGCATTTCAACATAATCTCTAGCATGCCCCCAATCTCTAAGTGAATTTAGATTCCCCAAATATATTTCCTTTTCTAATCCTGCATCTATCCTTGATAAACCCCTAGTTATTTTTCTAGTCACAAATGTTTCTCCCCTCTTAGGGGATTCATGATTAAATAAAATCCCATTACAAGCAAAAATATCATATGCTTCCCTATAGTTAACCACTATCCAGTAAGCATACAATTTAGCAACAGCATATGGACTTCTTGGGTAGAAAGGAGTACTTTCTTTTTGAGGAATTTCTTGTACTAAACCATATAACTCACTGGTACTTGCTTGATAAATCTTAGTTTTATTTACCAAACCGAGTAACTTTACCGCTTCAAGAATTCTTAATATTCCTAAAGCATCACTATTTGCTGTATATTCCGGTGATTCAAAGCTAACTGCGACATGGCTCTGGGCACCTAAATTATATATTTCATCAGGTTTAACTTTTTCTATGATTTTAATAATATTTGTACTATCTGTTAGATCTCCATAATGAAGAAGAAGTCTAGGATTATTTGCATGAGGATCTTGATAAATACTATCAATCCTTGAAGTATTAAAACTACTTGATCTTCTCTTGATTCCATGAACTATATAATTCTTACTTAATAAAAATTCGGCGAGATAACTACCGTCTTGACCAGTAATACCTGTAATTAGGGCTTTCTTCAAAACTTTTTAAAATTATTAATTAATTATTGTCTCTAAGAACTTGTTTTGGCAATATTGATGAATAACATTTTTACTTAAAGTTTGATCTTGATGATTTTTCTATCAGCGCATTTTTGCTATAACATCAAAATTTGATTTTATTAATATCTTTAGGGAATTCGAGATTACCAAAAACTTACTAAAAAAAAGAGGTAGTGATAATAAATCAAAATTTTTAGAGGTAATATAAATTCATTCTTAAATGCAACTTTTTAAAAATGAAAAGAGTACTTGTTACTGGTGGAGCAGGTTTTATAGGTTCACATGTATGTGCTTGTCTTTTAGAAAATGGATATGAAATTTGGATTTTAGATTCATTAATTAATAGCAATATAAAATCCTTGTATCAAATTAAACAAATACTCTCCAAGAAGAATATTAATTTCGCTGATAAGTTCAAATTCTTTAAAGGAGATCTAAGAGATAAAGAATTTATAGATTCGATTTTTAAAAAATCTAAAAATGAATCTAAACCTATTAATGGGGTAATCCATTTCGCAGGACTTAAATCTACAGCAGAATCAATTATTAATCCTCTCAAATATTGGGAGAATAATTTAATTGGCTCTTTTAATTTAATTAAAAGCATGTCAGAAAACAATTGTTCAACTATTGTTTTTAGCAGCAGCGCAACAGTTTATGGAAATACATCTAACGTATTAATTAAAGAATCTTCTAAAATCAAACCAATCAATCCATATGGGTCAACTAAATATGCTGTTGAAAATTTATTAAATGATACTTTTAGCTCAAAAAAAGATGATTGGCGTATAGCTATACTACGTTACTTTAATCCAATAGGAGCACACCCCTCAAGTTTAATTGGCGAAAACCCACTAGAAAAGCCAAATAATATTTTTCCATTAATAATTAATGCCGCTTATGAACAAAATAATTTAAAGGTTTTTGGTAAAGACTGGCCTACCCATGATGGTACATGTATAAGAGACTATATACACATAATGGATTTAGCCGATGGTCATATAAAAGCTTTAGATCACCTAATGAAAAATGATAGTCAGATATTAAATTTAAATATTGGAACTGGCATAGGTTATAGTGTTTTAGATTTAATTAAAACTTTTGAAATTATCAATAATGTAAAAGTACCATTTATATTTGCTGACAGAAGAAAAGGTGATGTTTGTAAGCTTGTAGCTAATAATCTAAGAGCAAAAAAAATCCTAAATTGGTCTCCAAAAATGTCTTTAGAAGATATGTGCCGTGATGGTTGGAGATGGAAGTTAAGAAATCCTAAGGGTTATTATTAATTATCAATTGACATTGTATTAAAACTTTTACAGAACAATTGATATTCAGAATGTAAAATTATCTAAAACCTTTTTACTGCTATATTAAATTATTGAAATTTCTTTGAAAGAAAATTTAAAGCATCAATTTTTAATTTTTCTTTCATCAAAGAATTGTAGATAAATGTTTAATTCGAAATCACATCACTAATGAGCAAAGCAAATGAAATTATGAGAAATAATCAATTAACAGAAGGTCTTCTGGAATTGATGACAAAAGCAAGTAAAGCAATAATGGAAGTTTATGAAAAGCCAGACTGTGATGTAGAAATAAAAGAAGATAATTCACCAGTTACTCAAGCCGATTTGGCAGCCAATAAAATATTGAAAAATGGATTAAAAAAACTTTTTCCGGAAATACCAACAGTTAGTGAAGAAGAATCATCCTCATTAAATATTCCAAAAACTAACAAGGTTTTCTGGTTGATTGATCCACTTGACGGTACGAAAGAATTTATAAAAAAAAATAATGAATTTACTTGTAATCTCGCATTGATAGAAAATAATGCTTCTAAACTTGGATTTGTGACTGTTCCAGTTAAAGGACTAATTTATTACGGAGGGAAACAATTTGGTTCAAAACTTATAAACAAAAATAAAACAATTTCAGAAATTAAATATAAAAAAATTCCTGGTATCTGTAGGGTCGTAGCAAGCAAAAGTCACCTTAACGAAGAAACAAAAAAGTTTATTAACGATATAAAGGGTAAAGTTGAGCTTGTACAAGCTGGCTCTAGTCTAAAATTTATTAAAATAGCAGAAGGCTTAGCTGATATTTATCCTAGGCTAGCGCCAACTTCTGAGTGGGACACAGCGGCAGCCCATGCCATTTTAGAAGGTGCTGGAGGAAAAGTTTTGAAATTAAATGGTAAAAATATTATTTATGGCAAAGAAAATATATTAAACCCATACTTCATCGCTAGTGGAAATGAAAATATCATTACTTTTTAAGAGATAACAACTATCATTAAATAATAAAATCATTTTAAACTAATACTTAATATTTTTCATTTAAAACAACCTAGTTAAAAACATTATGATTAATATCAATTCAGAAAAAGAATTTAAGTTGGTTAGGCATTCATTTACAAATATAAAAAAAATTAATCTTCAGGATCTTGGCTTCAATCAAATATCTGGTTCTAATTTATACATTTACCAGAGTAATCAATATAAGATATTAAATTATTCAATTAAGCCAAAGTTATTGTTTTTGATAAATGTTGAAGATGATAATATTTCTATAAAACTAGAAAAAATAAGCATAGAAAATTTACCTAATATTTTCAAAAATTTAAGATTAACTGTAATCGTTAATATTTTTCCTCAAAAGGAGTTTTGTAAAATCATCAGGCAAATATCGCTAAAATATGAAAGCAAAAATAAATTAATAAATTTATCAGTAAATTTCATGAAAAAATTTCTAAATAATTTGATTGAAATAATTTCAAACCGTTTTGATAGAAAGTTAATAAAAAAAATTTTAAACGCAATTTAGTCAAAAACCACTTATAGAAATTTATGAAATTTAAAAAAGATATAAATTCATTATATTTTTGATAAAAAATTATAAAATTAAAATATTTTCCAGTAAATTTGGTAAGTTTTAATTACGTATAAAGGTAAGTAGATTAACTAAAAATAGATTATTACTTCTTTTCTAATTCTTGGATATGATTCTATTACCACAAATTAAATCTATCTCATTTTTAACTTGTTTGTTTTTCATATATTTAGGGATTCTATTTTTAGGACAATAATGCGTAACTAAACTTTTGCGAGTTGAGGATAGATCTTCCACTTTTTTGCCTCCATGAATTAAATCAGCCGCCCAAAATAAAACATCTCCTTTTCGGGCTATGAATTCATCTAAAGCTAAACCATTTTCTTTGATTTGATTTTTTAAATTTTCTTGATTTTTACCTTTTAATTTATCTCCGGGTAATAGTTCTTTAGTTCCAGATGAACCCAAATTATCAGGAAGTCTATGACTTTTAGGAGAAAACAATAGTGGTCCTGAGTTTGTATTCACATCTTCAAGAGCTATCCAAGAAGCTACAAATTCAAGAGGTGAATCAACATATACAAAAGCAGTATCTTGATGTAGGTTTTGCTGAGATCCTCTTTGAAAATATAAATTTTGAAACGCTAATCCTGGGCCATCAAATAATATGTTGAGAAACCTACTAATTTTCTTATGGAAGACAGCTTTTTGAACATTTAGAGATTTGGTATAAATATCTAAAACTTTAGCTTCTTTTTTTAGGATATTTTCAGGACTAGAGAATTCAATATTTTTTTTCCCTTTTTTTTCGAAGAAAGTTGCCTTTACTAGACCACGTTTTATAGTAGAGTCAATTTCTTTTTGCATCTCATCAATAAAATCAGAGGGAATAATATTCCTCTTTATTAAATATCCATTTTCTATCCAAAAAAGTAAATCTTCTTTTTCTTGATTATTGATCTTTTGTTCTTCATGTAATTTATTACAATAATTAATTGCATCTATTGAATCTGTCCAAAGGCCGCCATAAGAAGAATGATATTCCATTTTACTTAGTTAAAAAGTTAAACTAAATCACCATAATTGAATTGAGAGGTTAATTTAGAAAATAATCATTTATTTGTATTCAAAGTTAATAAATAATTATTTATTTATTATAAAGTTTTATCCACAATTTTGAAACCAAATCTACGGCTAATTCGTTTGAAATCCTGAAATCAGAAAGATCTATACTATGGGATGAGAAATGAATAGAAGGTGAAAATAATATTTTCCTTTTTGGAAAAAATTTCTCTTTCACATATTTATTTGAAGATGCATAAAAATTCTCATATTCATAATATTGCTCCTTAGAAGGCAAGAATATTGAGCCATCATTAGTATTTTCAGCGATAAATTCAGATACATTACCTCTATAGTTATGCACTTTTTTATCTACTAAATCTTTAAACCTTTTATTTATAAAATACATCATTTGCATTCCAGTAAGGGATAATGTTTGATTTCTAACTTTTAATTTCTTAAATGAATTTAAACTTATACTTTTGAAGCAGGTATTACAAAAGTCTGATATTACATCGCCATTTTTTAAATCTTTTTTCTCAAATAATCTTATTTCTAAATTAGAAATTCCAAATACTTTTTCCCACTTTTGAAGTGAATCTCCATGATTACATATATTCGAGATAATCTTTTCATTTGGAGAATATAATTCCTTTAAAATTCCTCCAAATTTTAATCCCGTAGAGAGTCTTGATACTGCTGTGGATAACTGGTGTCTTAAGTATATTAATATTTTTACTTCATCAAATAAATTACTCAAATATTCTTGTAATCTCTCAATCTCTTCCAAACGATTCAATCTCGAATGAAGTTGTTCTGATGAAACGATAAAAGTAGGACATAAAGTTACATTCTTTTTTATTTCATTAGAAAAATTGTCCTTAATTTCAGAAAGCTTTGTTTGTCTTAAAACAGGATCCTCTAGATTCTTTTTTTTAACAAATTCATCCTTAAAATCTTGATTATTTGCTATCAGGGGTAACCATCTATGGTTACTTGAACTATCCATAAGAGATAATGGAATATAAATCCCATTTTTTGCAAGTATATTTCTATTGTTTTTAAGAAATTCCTGGATTGAAGTTGTACCAGTTTTTTCGGTACCAATATGAACAATTATCTTTGTTTTCATTTCTGTAATCATACGTTTATCAAATAGCTTAGAATAATTTATATTTAGGCTGATTAATTAGAAAATTTCTCAACAAAATGAAACCTCAGTTGCTTCCATAAATTCTTTCTAGATCATATGATCAATCAACTTGGTAATGTATCTTTTTTATGAAAGAATAGAATTATATGAATATAAAAATGAAGCTCTTAATTAAGATAATTAATAAAATTTTTTAATTTAGCTCGCAGAGTCCTCGCAGAGAACATAAATTAATTCACTTTTACGCACTAAATAAATGGTTTATTTCAGTCTAATAGGAATACTTCGGTCTCCATTGCAAAATCTCTTTAAGATATTGATCTAAAGGTTTGTATCCTTTTGGAGGGAGATCTAGATATCTTTTACCTTAGATATGTACTTCATAATTCTCTAACCATCCATTTTTTCTCACTTTATACAAAGTAGCGCGACTTTTATATCCAAGTATTTTTGAGGTTTCGGTGAAAGTACAACAAAGCATGAAATGTAATTTATGGACTGTAAAAAAAATAGTTACAAGTTATAGAAGCTTGTTTTTACACTTATAACTTGGAAATAGTAATTAAAATTAAAAAAAGTCCATATTTTTATTTGTTAAAAATAAGAGAAATTTGGGTTCTGAAATTACCAACTTAATAACTAAAAAAAGAATCTAATTTAAATAATTTGCTGCTGTCTTACGTCTTTCCCAAAACCTCTATTTATTTTCCTTTTATGAGAATTCGCATTAATTAATAATAATTTGAAGCTAACATTAAATCTAAAAAGATTAATTATGAGCACAAAACAGGGAAAGACTCTTTCAATAAATTAATTACCTCAAAATCAGGACGAAGAAATTCATGGAGAAATTGCTTATTATTGTCATCTAATTCTGAATACGAGATGAACTGTTTTTTTTCATATGATTTAATCCAATTGCTATTTATTTTTAAAACCTTGCTAGAAATTTGTGAATTATTTGTGGATATAATTCCAATATCTTCTAATAATTTAATTCTGAGATTATTATATTCTTGTTCAATATTATCTAATTGAATTAGATAAGTTTTCTTAATAGGTAATCTTTTTATGAGAGTTAATGGTAGATACCAACTAAAACCCATTGCCATATGTCCAAAAGCAAGATGATGATAATTAGCAAATGTGATTGCTTCTGGATCGGAATCAGTAAGTCGATCAATAAGATTTTCTAGATTGGTGAATTTAGCAAAATAATAGCGAACACAACTCGGCGCATAAAATAACTTTTTAATGCTATAAAGGTGGGATTCGTAGTTGTAGGCGGACACCCACCTCATTACTGGGTCTCTTATGCAAATGACAAAGTAGACATTGTCAGTGGGCATTATTTGAGATAATAAATCCTCTATTAAAAAATTAGAATCAAAGGTATGATATTCGATCACTTTCGAATAGAGGCTAAAGTCTCTTCTTAATGAATTTTTTAGCGACTCTCCTGCACACTTTCCGACATGTATTAACACGATGCAGGGAATTTCTTTACTAATTTCTATTATTTTTTTCGCTGGCGGATTAAAAAACAAATTTTCATAGTGAGGAAATATCTTAAGATCAGTAATTAATTTTTTTTCTATATCTGTTAGTTTTCTTGGTGCAAATGGTTCAATAATCCTCTTTAGAGTCTCCAGATTACATTTTTCTACAAGGTTAAAATGCTTCACTGCAGATATAAATGCATCGATTTGGCCCAACAGAAGAAGATCTTGAGAATATTCAATAAAGTCGTTTTTACTTCCTCCATTCTTATATTTGCGAATTACTTGCGAAGTAAGTAATGCTTCCTCTCTTCTCCCAGTTTTCCTGTAATAAGTTCTCCATAAAGATTTCAGATCTACGATATTATTTATATGATTGTTTGCTAGATGGAGTGCATTCATCACTTCTACATTATCTCGTGTATTTGTAAGAGCATTTAACTTCTGCTGGTAACCCTGTATTTTATTAGGGAATTTTTCAATTATGTAATCTGCCTGTTCGATATGTTTCTTGCCTTTTCCATATCTTCTGTAAATTGAACATAGTAATACTCTTATGGGTAGAGAATCAGGGAATATAGTTATTGCTTTTTTCGCAGTATCCTCTGCTTTCTGAAACTGGTATAAATCAAGAAAATTATGAATTTTGCTAATATATCCAATTGGATTCCCTGGGTAATGAATAAGAAGGATTTCTGAATAACTTAGAGATTTTTTACGATCACCCAATGCACGGTAAACCTCTGTTGCAATAACAAGCAGATTGAGTTGATTTGGAAATTTATCTAATC
>MDTE01039108.1_pt1 | contig 20223 bp, 21 predicted proteins | sample 811231 | NCBI WGS metagenome assembly MDTE01 (sample SAMN05326651, study PRJNA326480) | marine metagenome | isolation source: seawater | place: Indian Ocean: Red Sea | collected 2010 | reverse complement strand
TTTCTCTTGAAATAGCTTTTTCCATATTCTTTCATTCCTCTAAAATTTTTATTTATCATTGCTTTATTTTCTAATACCGAGTTTATCTATTAATTTCTCATAAGAGTCTTTATTACTTTTTTTTAAGTAGGCTAATAAACTTCTCCTTTGATTTATCAATCGCATAAGGCCAGTCCTTGAGTGGTTGTCTTTTTTATGAGATTGAAAATGCTCAGTGAGGTTGGATATTCTCTCGCTAAGAATAGCTATTTGTACTTCTGGAGATCCTGTGTCTTTTTCAGATCTCGAATATTTATCAATTATTTTAATTTTATTCTCTTTATTAATCGACATCACTATCTTTCTATAAGTTAAAAACCCTTATGGGTTTTATTTTGCCTTTTGTTTCTCTGCCTATACCAACAAACCTGTTCTTCGTTTCAATTAATAAATAATCAGTCTCAAATTTTTTACTATGGTATTCAAAGCTTAATCCATTTTGAAATTTATGACTTAACTCATCATCAATTAGTACCGCTGGGATGTCGTCCAGTACATCTCTGATTGAATGCATTACTTCAAAATGCACGCCAATATGTACCAATTCTTCAAATTTATCTAGTAAAATTATATCTTTTTCTTCAATTCCACCTATTTTTATTCTTCTTAATTCAGAAACATAGGCGAATGTTCCCAACATTTTTCCCAAATCTCTCGCAATTGATCTCACATAAGTCCCTGGGGAACATTCCATTTTAAAACAATATTCCTTGCTATTTTTAGTCACCAAGCACTCTAAACTTTTGATAGATACCTTTTTTGCTTTGAGTTCAAATTTTTCATTATTTCTTGCAAGTTTATAAGCTCTTTTACCATTAACTTTGACTGCGGAATATTTAGGTGGCACTTGCGAAAGTTTACCAATAAATTTTTTCAAACATTGGTCTATTTCTTCCAATGTTGGAATAATATTTGATCGATTAACTGTTTTTCCTGTTATGTCATCAGTATCTTTTGACTCGCCAAACACGATATTAAAAGCATAAACTTTAGTTGGATTAAAATAATGAATACTTTTTGTTGCCTCCCCTAATGCAACTGCCAGTATACCAGTCGCAAAAGGATCTAAAGTACCTGAATGACCAATTTTTTTGATATTTAAAATTCGTCTAAGTTTTTGTATTACATCAAATGATGTAATATTTTTTGGTTTGTCTATAAATATCCAACCATCCATATATTACTTAATTTTTTAAATCATTAAGTACTTTATCTGATCTTAGTACTTTTTCTATCTCATTAATTTCATTAATAATTTTATCATTTCTAAATACAAGTTTAGGAGAGAATTTTAAATTTATTAGGCTTGTTACTTCCCGTGCAAGATAATATTTACAAGAATTTAATCTCTCAATAATTTCGCTATCATCAATCTCTTCATGAGTAATTACATAGATATACGCAATTTTCAAATCTGAATTCATTTCAACTTTGACAACATTTATTGGAAATTCGAAAGGTATATCAAGTGGAAGTTCATTTCTTACCAAAACTTCACTTACAGCTTTTCTGATTATCTCGGAGACCTTATTTGATCTATTAGACTTTTCAGCTCTTTTTTTTAAGATCACAATGTTTGTGCTATCTCTTCAATGCTGAAAACTTCAATAAAATCTCCAACTTCAAAATCATTAAATTCTTTAATACTTATGCCACATTCAGTTCCTGATTTTACTTCACTTGCTTCATTTTTTTCTCTTTTAAGACTAAGAATGTCACCATCATAAATTATTTTTTCATGTCTTGTGACCTTAACTTTAGCATTTTTTTGAACTGATCCCTCTATAACCCTACAGCCAGCAATTGCTCCAACTTTTGAAACTTTAAAAATTTGTAATACCTCTGCTTTTCCTATGAAATTTTCTTTAATGGTTGGCTTCAATTTGCCGCTAGCAAAGTCAGATACATACTCAATTAGCTCATAAATTATATTAAAATTTTGGATCATAATATTATTCAGTTTGGCCTTTGCCTTAGCTTCTTTTGTAGTTGTTGAGTTAAATGATAATAATAACGCATTTGATGCTGATGCAAGCGCTACATCGCTTTCATTTATAAATCCTACTCCCGAATGGATGACCTTAATTAATATTTTATCACTCTTTATGTTTTCTAACTGATGTATAATAGCTTCTGAAGAACCACGCGTATCAGCTTTAACAACAACCTCTAGTATCTCTCTACTATTTTCTATAGAACCAAATGCTAAGTCGTTGTCTATATTCTTTATTTTTTTTGGTAAAACTTTATTTTTTTTAATTTCACTCCTAATTTCACATAATTCGCGCGCCTTTTCATCACTTTCAACTGTCACAAAACTATCCCCTGCCTCGGGTGGCTCGTTAAGTCCTAATACTTGAACCGGCATAGATGATACAGCTTCATTCAAATTTTGTCCTTGATCATTAAGTATTGCCCTTACTTTTCCATATTCACTTCCCGCTACAGCTATATCACCAACTTTTAATTTACCATTTGTTACAATAATATTACAGAGCGGGCCTCTTCCTTTATCAACATTAGCTTCAATAACTGTCGCTTCAGCAAATGTTTCATTATTTGATTTTAATTCTGAAAGTTCAGCTTGTAATAAAATTGAGTCAAGCAATTTATTAAGGTTACTACCTGTTTCTGCAGATACTTCTACTGATTGAATTTCTCCTGAAAGATCTTCAACTATTATATCTTCTGATAATAACTGCTCTTTAATTTTTTGAGGATTTGAATCTGGTTTATCACATTTATTTATTGCTACTATTATTGGAACTTTTGCTGATTTTGCATGAGCTATGGCCTCTTTTGTTTGAGGCATTACGCCATCGTCAGCAGCAACTATTAAAACTACGATATCTGTTACGTTCGCACCTCTTGCGCGCATATCAGTAAATGCTGCGTGACCAGGAGTATCAATAAACGTAATTTTTTTATTATTATGTATAACTTCGTAAGCACCAATATGTTGAGTTATACCTCCACTTTCACCCAAAACAACATTTGAGTTTCTGATTTTATCGAGTAAAGAGGTTTTTCCATGATCGACATGACCCATAATTGTCACTATTGGAGATCTGACATCATTTTTTTTTGCTTTTGAGTCTTTTGATATTAAATCTTTCTCAAGGTCCTCAATATTTTCTCTTTTAAAATTATGCCCAAATTCTGTGACCAATAGCTCTGCTGTATCGGCATCTATTGATTCATTTATTGTAGCCATCATTCCCATTTTCATTAATGATTTTATTAAGTCACCTGACTTTTCAGTCATTCTATTCGCTAACTCTTTAACAGTTATAAATTCTGGTATGTACACATCTCTAACAATCTTTTTTGCAGGTTCTTGTTCAATGTTTGTTTTTTTATTTTTTTGTTTAGCTCTTTTATAAGCTGCGAGACTTCTTGTTCTTTCGTCTATGTCACTCAAGGCAGTAACAATAGTAACTTTTCTCTCTCTAATTTTTTTTCTACCAAATATATTTTGAGGTTTCTTTCTATCATCAACTTCTTTAACTGTTTCAGAGATTTTTTTCTTTTCAATATCTTTTTTGATTTCTCTGTTATCTATCTTATCAAAATCAATATTTCTATCTACTGCTGCAGAGGTATCTTGCTGCACCAAAGGATTAAAAGATTTTTCTGATCTAATCTTTTCTATTTCATTATTTTTTTTGCTTTTACTATCAGCTTTAAGAATTCTTTTTTGCTCATCTTTAGTTAATGGTTTTAATACAACGCCTGATTTTTTTTCTTGGGTATTTTTTTCATTTGTACTAGTAGATTTTTTTTCGAGGGCAACAGTCTGTTTATTATTTGTTTTTATAGATTGAGTTTCCGCACTAGGCCCTTTCTTGTACCTTTTTTTTTCTACAATTACTGTTTTACCAACTTCAATACTTCTTTTTTGAGTAATTTTAGGCTTTGAGCCTAATTTTAAACTTAAAGTTTTCTTCTTTTTGTTATTGTCGTTTTTTTCAGTCATAAAAAAAATCAAATATGACTAATCAAGCCATATCTTTCTAGCCTCCATTATCAATTGGTCACCTTCTTCTCTTGTTAAATTAAATTCTTCTAATATTCCTACAACTTTTGAATTTTTATCTGATTTGTCTTCTATATATCCGATAAGATCATCTGTTGTTAATCCAGCAAAATCATCAAGTGATTTGATATTATTTTCAGCAAGTTTAACCACCATTGATTTTGTAAGTAAATCAAATTGAGTTAAATCTTTAGAGACCCCCATTTTTTCAATTTTTGATTGATTTTCTTGGTCTTTATCAAATAAATACTTCTTTGCTCTTTCAATTAATTCTGATGCAATTTCCTCGTCAAAACCTTCTATTGATAACAATTCTGATATATCTGTTTCTATTACTTCTTCCACACTACTAAAACCTTCGCTCACAAGTAATTGGGCAAGAGTTTCATCAACATCTAAAGTTTGAATAAATATTTTTGTTTTATTCGAAAAATCTTCTTGTCGCTTTGAAGACTCTTCATCTTCTGTTAAAATATCAATTTCGTAACCGGTTAGTTCTGTAGCAAGTTTCACATTTTGGCCTCTTCTTCCAATAGCAAGACTTAGATGCTCTTCAGAAACAACAACCTCAATTTTATTTTGATCCTCGTCTAGAACAACTTTTAAGACTTCTGCGGGAGACAGGGAAGCAATAGCTAAATTAGCTACATTATCAGACCAGTTAATAATATCTATTTTTTCTCCCTGCAACTCATTTACAACTGCTTGCACTCTACTTCCTCTCATACCTACACACGCGCCAACCGGGTCAATTGAACCATCTTCAGTAAAAACTGCAATTTTTGCTCTACTTCCAGGATCACGTGCTACACTTTTAACAGAAATTATTCCATCGTAAATTTCAGGCACTTCTTGAGTAAAAAGTTTTGCCATAAACTGAGGGTGCGACCTTGACAAAAATATTTGAGGCCCTTTAAGTTCAGATCTCACATCATAAATATACGCTCTGACCCTATCACCATTTCGTAAATTTTCTCTTGGTATAGTCTGGTCCTTTCTTATGACGCCCTCTGCTTTTCCTAAATCTAATATAATATTACCAAACTCTAATCTCTTAACTATGCCATTAACGATTTCACCCACTCTATCCTTGTATTCATTGTATTGTCTTTCTCTCTCTGCTTCTCTAACTTTAGAATTTATTACTTGCTTTGCTGATTGAGCTGCTATCCTTCCGAAATCCAACGGGGGTAGTGGATCTAGCAATTGATCGCCTAGTTGAGCAGCTCCGTTTATTTTTTTTGCTGCCTTTAAAGTTATTTCAAGAAATTTATTTTTAACATCATCTACAACAAGCATTTTTCTTGATATAGAAATATCACCATTTTCTTGATTAATTTCTACTATTACCTCATTTTCCTCGCCATAATTACTCTTTGCGGCTTTGGCAATCGCTTCTTCTAAAGCAGAAATAACAATTGTTTTATCAATCATTTTTTCCTGAGCAACAGTTTCCGCAATTCTTAAAATTTCAATTTTATTAGCACTAACCATATTTATCCTTTGCGTAAAAAAAAAGTGGGCTCAACCCACTTTAGTTTGATTTAGCAATAATTGCATTCTATACACCTCATGACCCAATAAATCAAGTAAGTAAAATTTGTTTTTTCAGATTATAAATTGATATAGTTTACCCCCTTTTTCTATGGCTTTTTTCTGATATTTTGAAATACCATATAAATCATCATTCTCTACCAAAATTCTAACACTATATTCACCAATTACATTTTTATGATCATTGAGCAAATCTTTTATATCATTCATGTAAGGCTCTGAGTCTGTGGTAATATAAATTGAATTTTTATATTTAATTATCTCATATAGAGTTTTAATTGTTCCATAAGAAATCAATCTTCGCTTATGATGTCGTTTCTTAATCCATGGATCTGGATTGATGATAAATATTTTATCAACTGATTTAAATGGTATTGCTTCTAAAAAATAAAAGCTGTTTATATTACTCAAAATAATATTATTTATTTTATTTTCTACAATTGATGAGAGTACTCTTGCTATTCCATTCACATATACCTCGATACCAATAAACAGTTCTTCTGGTTTAGCGGTAGCATTTTTGATTAAAAATTCACCATTGCCAAAACCAATTTCAATGTTCACTTTGTTATAATATTTTGGGATATTTATTTTTTTGCAATGTTTTTTACTTATATGATAATTAATAACCGACTCATCAAGTGAATATTGATCATAAAATTTATTTATGAGATTAACTTTTAATGGGGATATTTTTTTAGAAATTTTTCTACCGTGGTATGTATAAAATGTAGGATAGTTATTCTTACGCGAAAACAAAAAAATTTATAGTTTGTTAGCTAAATCGATTTTTTCCCAAGAAAAAGATCCATCACTTTCTGCATCTCTTCCAAAATGCCCGTAAGCAGCACTTTTTTTATATATTGGTTTGTGTAAGTTTAAGTGATCTCTAATTCCTCTGGGGGTAAGATCAATATTAGAATTGATTTTTTTTATAAGTTCTTCATCTGAAATATTAGATGTACCGTGTGTATCAACATAAATTGAGAGTGGTTCCGAAACTCCAATCGCATAGGCTAGTTGTAGTGTGCATTTATCAGCTATACCTGATGCAACAATATTTTTTGCAATGTATCTCGTAATGTAAGCTGCAGATCTATCAACTTTAGTGGGGTCTTTTCCTGAAAATGCACCACCACCATGTGGGGCAGCTCCTCCGTAAGTATCAACAATTATTTTTCTGCCTGTTAAGCCTGTATCTCCGTCTGGACCACCAATTACGAATTTTCCGGTTGGGTTGATTAAAATTTCAGTTTCATTACTTACCCACTCATCTGGCATAATATTTTTGATTATTGGAATGATAATTTCACTCACACCTTGTTGATCTAAATTTTCATCATGTTGCGTAGAAACAACTATCTTTGTACATTTTTCTGGTAAGCCATTACTATACTTAAGAGTAACTTGACTTTTAGAGTCAGGTTGGATTCCAGGCGTTTCACCCCTTTTTCTTCTTATTGCCATTTCCTCTAGTATTTTATGTGAATAATAAATTGGAGCAGGCATAAGAGAAGCTGTTTCTTTGCAAGCATATCCAAACATTATTCCTTGATCGCCAGCACCCTGGTCTTTGTTACCTGATGCATCAACTCCCATAGCAATATCAGCAGATTGACTATGAACTCCTGAGCAATCAAAAGAAAATTTTTCCCAATGAAATCCCTCTTGTTCGTATCCGATTTCCTTTACAGCCTTTCTAGCTAAAGATTCATAATCACATTTGTAATTTTCTGGACCTCTAACTTCACCGGCCATCACCACTTTATTAGTAGTAACAAGTGTTTCCATTGCGACCCTTGCGTTTTCAGGATTTTCTTGTGATAGAAAATCATCGACAATTGCATCAGAAATTATATCACATACTTTATCAGGATGACCCTCAGAAACTGACTCACTTGTAAAAAGATAGTTTTTATTCATATTCAGCTTATTGTTTAGAACGAACAGCATATCCAATAATAAAAAATAAAACTATCAAAAAATACGTAATAATATTTCCGTACTGTCTGTAAACAGTTGCCTCAAGTTTTTTTGGAATTTTTAAATCTAAGTAGGTAATTTTTCTAGAATTTGTAGCATTTATTATTTCCCCCATCGGGCCAATTAATCCGGAAATGCCTTTATTTGAAGATCGAACCATAGGAATTCCAAGTTCGATTGATCTGAACTGAGCATGAACAAAATGCTGCCTTGGACCGCTAAAATCACCAAACCACCCATCATTACTGATATTTACTAGTAAATTAGTATTATCAGTTAGACTATCACGAACAAAATTAGGGAAAATCACCTCATAGCAAATTAAAGGTGACAGGTTAGATGGAAACTCTTGATCATTATCGCCTTTTGAGATTTCATTTTTAAAAAATAAGTTTTCAGGAAATAAAATATTTAAAAACTTTGAGAAAGGAAAATATTCCCCAAACGGAACAAGAATTTTTTTATCATAGGTAAATCCTAAATAGTTAATAGAATTAAAAAAATTATTTTGATCTTTTCTAATATAACCAACTATCCAATTTTCAGGTTTATTTTCATCAAATCTCAATGAGGTCTCAGGAAAAACTGTTACCATATTATATGATCCCATTTTCATAATTTGTGAAATTGTCTCACTAGCCCACTTATCTTCTTGATCAAAGTATGTGTGGACAATTCTTATATTATTTTCTGAGTATTCTATTTGATAGTTATTAAGTCTAGAGATACCATATATATATAACAACAAGAATATTAGTACTCCTGTAATTACGTAAAAAAAATTTTTACTGTTTGTTATATAGCTGAATATACATACAGCGCCGAATACAGTTATCAAACCAAGTCCATAAATACCAAAAATTGAAACGGATTGTGAAAAGCTTAATGACCATGACCAACTATAGCCGATCAAATTCCAGGGAAGGCCTGTGAATAATGCACTCCTTAATAATTCAAAAATTGTCCATAGAGAACTAAAATAAAGTAATTTAGAATTTGATGTGCTCCACATGAAAGAATTAATAAGTTGCATAATTCCAAAAAAAATCGATAAACAAAACGGTAAAAAAATCAAAATGATTGGAGCAATATAAAAAAGTTTATCATTAAGCTCTAATATTGAATTTGAAACCCAATACATACTTAGTAAAAAAAAACCAAAACCAAATAAAATTCCATTATAAAAAAAAATTTTATGATAATTTTGAAAACTCTTAAAAACAGTATCATTTAGTAAAAAATAGACACCAATAATAAACAAAGACAAAAAAGGGACCTTGAATGGCTCAAAACTTAAAGCTAAGAATAACCCCAATAGAAAACTTACAATAAATAAATTAATTTTTTTAGGCGGAATAACTCCCAATAAATTCATTATTTTTTCGGGGTTGATACTTTTACAGATTTTATTTTCATTGGATCTGCATCTTTTATTTCAAATGTCGTTCCTGAGTCGTGTTGTATGATCTCTCCTCTTTGAGGAACCCTGCCAGCAATTGCAAAGATTAATCCTCCTAGAGTATCTATGTCTTCATTTTCATTTGAAACAATAAATTCAATATTTGTTACATTTTGCAGCTCATCGATTGAAACCCTTGCACTCGCCTCATAGGTGTTTGCGGATGATTTAATAAGCATGGGTAAGTTTTTTTCATCGTGCTCATCCTCTATTTCGCCGGTAATTTCCTCAATTACATCTTCAATAGTAATGAGGCCATCAGTACAACCATATTCATCTATAACGATACCCATATGCAACCTCGTCATTTGCATTTTTAAAAGTAAATCAAGCACTGGCATTGAAGGAGGTATTTCTAAAATATCCCTTTTTAAATCTCTAAGAAAGTTGGTCTCAGACATTTTTTGGTTTTGAAAATTAACCAAATCCTTTATGTGAACCATTCCAATAATATTATCTAAGTTTTTGTCATATACAGGTACTCTGGAGTGAGCTTCCTTAATAAATACCTCGAGTACTTTTTCAAAAGAGTCATTAACTTCTACGGCACCAATGTCTGCTCTTGGTATCATAATATCTGAAGATCTAATATCATTAATTTTCAGAATGTTTAAAAGCATTAATCTTTCGTGCTTGGATATTCCCTCTGCGTCTTTCAGATCGTTATCCAAAACAGTCTCGATACTCTGCTTTAATGAATTGTTTGATGACTTTTTTTTGAAAATATTTTTATTAAATATCTTATTTATCATGATTCAAGCTTAACAGAATTATATATTAAATTTTCAAATTTTTTCATTTGTTTGTATTGTTTTTCTGTTTTATGATCATATCCTAATAAGTGAAGCATTCCATGAATTGTCATCTTGCTTAAGTAATCGTATTTTTTAACCCTTAGTTCTATTGACTCTTGTAGCAAAGTTTGATTTGCCAGCACAATATCACCTAAAAGATAGTTATCCCTATATGTTGATTGCATTGGGAATGACAAGACGTTAGTAGGTTTATTTTTTTTTCTAAATTTCATATTTAATTCTTTAATTTTTTTATTTGAGGTTAATAAAAAAGTTATTGAAACATTTTTAGCAACCCCAACATCAACAATGTTTAAAGTGACATTGACTGTTTTTGAAATATACTTTTTAAAATATGGAAAATTTTTTTTCCATCCCGCTGCAGCATCAATATTATAATTTATTTCAATCATTTATTAGTTTTTTTGATCAAAAAGGTCCTTGATTTGATCATCATAAGAGTCGTAGGCGTTTATAATTTTTGTAACCATTTCATCTCGAACTATATCCTTCTGTCCAAAATTTATTACTGAAACACCTTCAATATCTGACAAAATTTTTATAGATCTTATTAGACCTGATTCACTTCTTCTGCTCAGGTCTGTCTGTGAAGGATCCCCGGTCACAACCATTCTTGAATTCTTACCACATCTTGTTAAAAACATCTTTATTTGATTATGCGTAGCATTTTGAGCTTCATCTAATATGACGAATGAATTATTTAGAGTCCTGCCTCTCATAAATGCTAATGGTGCAATTTCAATCTCAGACGACTGAATCTTCCTTTGCGCAATATCAGATGGCATTAGATCATACAATGAGTCGTATAATGGCCTTAAATACGGGTCTACTTTATCTTTCAAATCGCCTGGAAGAAATCCTAATTTCTCACCTGCCTCCACTGCAGGCCTAGATAAAATTATACGATCAAACTTATTTTCTATAAGTTGAGAAACTGCTGCAGCGACAGCAAGAAATGTCTTTCCTGTACCGGCTGGCCCAATTGCAAATACTATTTGTTTATTTTGTAATAATTCTAAGTAAGTATTTTGCAGTTTACTCTTACCAATAACATCAGTCTTAGCTGTTTTAGTAACATTTAAATTTTTTATATCATTTGAAATATACATGTTTAAGTTCTCCTGCATTGAGTTCATGCTAAAGTTAATTTTTTTATTTGACTTCTTGTCTTTGATTGTACGGTTTATTGCTTTTTTTAAAATATCTCTATTTTTCTTATTTCCTTGGATAATTAATTGATTTCCTTTTTGATATATTTTTAAAGGTAATTTTTCTTTAAAAAAATTTATATTTTTGTTATTTACTCCAAAAATATCTAATGCTTCAGAGTTTTCTATGGTTATTACTGTTGAGCTAAGATCCTGTGTAGAATTCTCACTGTACGTATTATTGAGTAATTTATTCTTCAAGTTTTATATACATTAAATTAATAACTAGCATATAAGTTCTTATGATTGCAAGTTGAAATGTTTACATTTTTTACTTCACCTGGATTCATTTTTTGAGACTTTATATAAACAGATTGCATAAATGCCGTTCTTCCAAAAAAATATTCAGGATTACTAACACTTTGATTTTCGATTAAGACATCAGTACTTTTACCACAGAAACTTTTGTTAAATTCAAACTGTATTTCTTTTAATCGTTCTTGGAGAATGGTAAGTCGTTCTTTTTTAATTTGAAGTGATGTCTCATCTTTTTCAACTGCAGATTTAGTACCCGGCCTAGGGCTATAAATAAATGAATATGACTGAGTAAATTTTATTTGATCAACTAAATTAAGTGTTTTTTTGAAATCACTATCAGTTTCACCTGGGTAACCAATAATAAAATCAGAGGATATTTCTATTTTTGGATTAACAGTTTTTAGTCTTTCAATAATCTTTATATAATAATCAGTATCGTATTTTCTGTTCATTTTCCTTAAAATATTTGATGATCCTGACTGAACAGGCAAATGAAGAAAAGGCATAAGTTTTTTATTAGTTGAATGCAAATTGATTAAATCATCACTCATATTAGTCGGGTGTGAAGTTGTATACCTTATTCTATTAATTTTTTTATTGTTACTTATTTCTTCAATTAAATCCGCTATATTGATTTTTCTTCCATTATAAGAAGTATTGTATGCATTTACATTTTGACCTAATAATACAATCTCTTTTGCTCCTTTATCAGTAAGTGTATTAATCTCATTAATTAAGGACTTTAAAGGACGAGAGTACTCAGGTCCTCTAGTATAAGGTACTACACAGAATGAGCAAAATTTATCACAACCTTCTTGAATAGTTATATATGAGGATACTCCCTGCTTTCTTTTTTGTTCTGTCAAGTAATCAAACTTTTCATTCACTATAAATTCAGTATTTATCTGTTTGGGATTTTTTTTAAGTCATCAATCATTTGTGGCAATAAGTGATAGCTTTGCGGGCCTAAAACAATATCGATTGATTTATTTTTATTAAACATTTCAGAATTTTCAGCTTGAGCTACACAACCAACAACTGCTATTGTTTTTTCTTTTTTATATTTACTTAATCTTCCAATATCTGAATAAAGTTTATGAGCGGCTTTGTCTCGTATATTACAAGTATTGAAAACAACTAAATCAGCATTTTCTAAATCTTTATTTTTTTTTAACCCTTTATTTTCCAAAATCGAGATGATTTTTTTACTATCATAAACATTCATTTGACAACCGTATGACTTAACAAAAAAAGTTGAATGACGCATTTTAATTAATTTTTAGAGTTTTATTTAAACCACTCAATATTTGATTTTCACAATAACTTGCTAATTCTTTTCTATTCTTAAAATTACTGATACTCATTAGTTCGTGAAAAATTATATCTACTGTAATTCTACCAGATCTTAAGAAATTGGCCATAGCTGCCACCATAGAAGTATCACCAACCCATGCTATATTTCGTCTTAAATATATTCCCATTGGGATATTGTTTAACTTTGAATAACATATTGATATTGGCTGTATATTTATCTGATTGCTCTCATCAAATGCACACTCAAGCATTGATGACTTAAAATTTATTATGCCATTTCCATCGGAAGTTGTTCCTTCTGGAAAAATGATAAAATTTTCACCTTTTTGAAGTTTTTTGCGAATAAAATTATTATACTCTATAATTTTAATTTTGTTCTCATTATCGATAAAAAAAGTGTTACTTAGTTTAGCTAAAAAACCAAAAATTCCCATTTTAGAGACCTCTTTTTTTGCAACAAATCTTGCATTTAATAACGTTCCTAAACAGATGATATCAAACCAGGAAACATGGTTAGCAATATACAATACTCCATTTTTTCTTTTATTAAACTTTGCTTTATTAAAATTTATATTTATTCCTATAGTTATTTTGATCAATTGGTAAAAAAACAATGGATAAAGTTTTTTTAATTTGAAGCCTATAGTATTACATATAATTTGAATTGGTATTGATATGGCAATAATCAAAACTAAAAAAAATAATATAAAAATGAGTCTTAGGATGGACATTTAATTATTTTTTAATTTTAATTCCATAGAGTTCTAACCTATGATCTACGAGTTCGTAACCAAGTGATTTAGCAACCGCTTTCTGAATATTTTCTATTTCTTCATTAGTGAATTCATGAATCTCTCCGGACTCAATATCTATCAAATGATCGTGGTGATGGTCTTCAATAGCTTCATACCTAGACCTGCCATCTTTGAACTCATGTTTCTCAATCGCCCCATATTCCTCAAATAACTTAACTGTTCTATACACAGTCGCGATACTAATATTTTTGTCTTTTTCATTTGCATTTAAAAAGATCTCATTTACGTCAGGATGCCCGTTCACGCTCATTTCTGTTATGACATCTGCTATAATATTTCGTTGCTCAGTCATTCTTAAGCCTTTTTCTTTGCACATTTTTTTTACATTAATCATTTGCGGTACTCAGTAATAATTACTTATATATAGCGGCTTTGGGTCGGTGTTATCAATCATATTATTTATAATAATCTCATTTATTTCTATAAAATTATAGGTTACTAAATGCAAACTATCTTCTTTTTTAAAAGTTTCATTTTCTGCTAAAGCTTTAAACAAAATATTATCATATATGTAAGTTAACTTATTATTTAATTTTAATTTTTCATCATTAAAGTTGATTAACCTGACTTCATCTATTGACTTATAGCCTTTGAAAGTCTGGGAAAAGAACTGACTATCTCTATAGTGTAAAAAAATACGTCTGTTTTCGTTATATTTATTAATTTTAAATTTAAAGTTTATAATTTCAAATTTTGATAACCCATAAAGATTTAATTTCATGGTCAGTTTTAAAGATTTAGCAAAAGTTAATGCTGATCTGATACCTGTAAAACTTCCAGGACCAGTAATGACATAAATTGACTTTAATTGATTAATACTAATCTTTGATTTTTTTAAAAACTTTTCTACTTCAATAATTAATATTTCAGATATATTTTTTTGTGTATTTAATTCTTTTGTAAGCAAAATATTCTTGCTAAAGATTGCAAGCTTAAGTGATTTAGTGAAATCTAAAATAAAAAACATATTATTGCTATTTTTTACATATAGACTAAAAATTAAATGATATGAATAATTTTTTTTTTACTGATTTTAGTAAAATTTATTTTTTATTTTTATTAATTTGCTTTTCATATGTCCTGCCTGCATTATCTGAACCTGGTGTTTCAGTATTTATGTACCACAGATTTGGGGAAGATAAGTATCCGTCAACCAATGTTACTCAGGAACAATTTTATTCACATATTGAACATATTGTAAGTAATGAGATTAAAGTCATAGAGTTAGAAGAATTAATTGAAGTTTTGGATAGTAATGGTAAATTTCACGAAAAAGCTGTTGCATTTTCTGTAGATGATGCCTATGAGTCATTTTACAAAATTGCATGGCCAGTTTTCAGAGATAATGCAATTCCAGTCACGTTATTTGTATCTACCGAGATAATTGATAAAAAAACTAGAGGTTACATGACATGGGATGAAATAAAAACATTTATTGATGAAGGTGGAAGTGTTGGTCAACATACATCTACACATTTGCACATGCCATTAAATAATATTTCAAATGTAAAAGAAGATATATTAAATTCCCATAAAAGTTGGCTTAAGAATATTGGTTTCATCCCAGAACTTTTTGCATATCCGTATGGTGAAACAAGTAGTGAAATAATTAGAATTTTAAAAGAATTCGATATTTCCCATGGTTTTGGTCAACACTCTGGGGTTATTACTAGTTTTGATAACAGATATTATTTGCCAAGGTTTTCTCTTAATGAAAGATTTGGAGACAAAGATAGATTTCAGTTTGCAGCAGATGCATATTCTTTGAATATAAGTAATTTTTTACCAGAGGATATGTATCTTACTAATAATAAAAAACCATCTATTGAATTTAGTATAATAAATGATCTGCAAGGTAATTCTTTAGATTGTTTTTCTAATCCTGGTGGAATATGGAACAAGCAAGAGATTGTAAATATTAAAAAAGATAGAGTGCAAATTCAATTGAGTGAGGCTTACTTGAAAGGAAGAGCGAGACTAAATTGTACAGTAAAATTAGATGAAAGGTGGTATTGGTTTGGATATCAGTTTTTAGTTAAATAATATCTGTAATTAGCGTAAGCTGTTTTTCTATATTTAAGTCATCAAAATCTTCAAAGTCATTTATTTCAATAATATTTATGACCTTATCGATATAATCATCCTCAATAGAATAGCTAGAGAGGTACTCAGCTAGAATAGTGCCGTTGATAGGTAAATTATTTGATCGTAATACAAATCTATTAATGCGAAAATCGTCATAGTGAAAATTTGTATTCAAATTTTTCATGTAAGACGCTACTGACTCGCTCAAGCTATCAAATGATTTGATTTTATACTTTGCATTAGTTTCTCGATCATTAGGTATAATACCGTTATTCGTATTACCCCAGACATATTGTCCAAAGAGTGCATTTCCCTCATATGCAAATCTCGAAGTTCCCCATCCACTCTCAATTGCTGCTTGGGCCAATGCAAGAGATGCGGGTATCGTGTCAACCTTCATTAATAAAGAGTCTAAAGTATCTACTTTATACTCGTGCATTAAATTATTAATCCAAAATGCTTCTTTTCGCGATATTTGATCAAAACTATTTTTAATCAACCTTATTTTTTTATTTATTGATAAGAGTTTGTTATTTTCTTGAACTATTAATGGTAATGTGATTTTAATAAAAAGTTCTTTTCTATTTTTTATGGATTTGATTGTATTTAAATCATCTGGCAATTTAGCAACTTTTAAATTTGGTACGATTTTGGTATTTCTGATTTCATCGATCTGAATATCATTAATAATTTTATTTTGCTGCAGCGATCTTACTGTTTGTAAATCACCGGTATAAGAAACTGGATAGTCTTTTTCATAAATATCGGATGACGTGTTTTTTGCAGTAGTTAACTTATGATAAACATTGTTAGTAAATATCAAAGAAGTTAAAACTGATACGGTAATAACTAGAAAAATTAAATAATATATTTTAAATAAAAATTGCACATTTTTATCTTGAGTAATTAAAATATTCATCGTCTTATAACCTCTTAGAGTACCTGCTCAACTTGTTTAACTTCAGGTATGTGATGTTTAAGCATATTTTCAATACCATTCTTTAATGTAACTGTCGCGCTAGGACAACCTGCACAACTTCCCTTTAGAGACAAATATACAATTCCGCTTTCATACTTTATAAATTGCACATCTCCCCCATCTTGCATTATCGCTGGCCTTATCTTTGATGATAAAATGCTATTGATCATACTCACTACTTTAGTGTCATCTTTATCATAATTGACGCTATCAATTTGAACAGAGTTGTTGTCTTTTTTTTCAACAGCTGGAAGTCCTGAGTTTATATGGTTTGAAATTACTTTTAATATTGAAGCTTTAAGCTGATCCCAAGTATATTCATTTTTGTTAACTGAGATACAATTCTTATTAAATAATAGATTTTCTACACCTTCTATTTTTAAAAGCTCATCAGCAAGAGTTGAATGAATTTTTTTATGAGTTTTGCTAAATTCAATAGGATTTTCACACAGCTCGTAGTCATCAAGAATGAACTTCAATGAATTGGGGTTTGGTGTTGATTCGGTTTGTATGAACATAATGATAATAAATTTATATAGATAAATTCACAAATTTTTAAAGTTTTGAAACAGTTTTTTAATAAGTTACTGAAATATAAAAGATTTTTAATCTGATCTTGATGCTAAATCATCAATTACATTGTCTGACAATCCTTGCGGAATAATTACTACAGGAACTGGTAATTTTCCAGATTTTTGACCCGCTAAAAGGGTGACAAGCGGTCCCGGCTTATCTGCTTCAGCCGCAGCTAAAACAAGAAATCTTATTGCCTTATCTTCTTCAAGTGTCTCAACAATTTTTTCACTTGTAACTCCTTCTTTCACCATTAATTCAGGAACAATTCCTGTAAGATCATTTATTATTTTAGACCATTTTTGAAGTTTTTCTTGTGCCTTGTCTCTTGCTTCTTGAAGGATTATATCTTCAACCGACTGCCATTGTTGAGGATCAAATTGTTCTATTACATTTAATAATATAACTCCACCTTTTGTGCTTTGAGCGCGCTTAGCGGCAAACCTTATCGCAACATCCAATTCTTGAGTATCATCAACTATTACTATGAACTTTGATCTATGTTTCATTTCTGAGTAATCCTACAATGTCATAAACATCTTTAATAGTTTTATTTGCAACTTCGTTTGCTTTGTTTTGGCCCTCTTGCAATATCTCTAAGAGATAGCTCTTATCCTGCATAAGCTTTTTAATTTCTGCTGTTATAGGTTTTATTTGTTCAACAAGAGTATCTGACAAGTCAGATTTAAAATTAGAAAAATTTTGTCCTTTATATTTTGCAATCAACTCTTGTTTTTCAAATCCAGAAAATCCAGAATAAATATTAAGCAAATTATTTACCTCAGTCAGTTTAAGTATATCCTCAATTTTTTCTGGCATTACAGTATCTGCGGTTTTTGCTTTTTTTATCTTTTTTATAATTTCATCACTCTCATCCAAAAGAGTTATGCGAGAGTATTCTGATTGGTCTGATTTACTCATTTTTTGATTTCCATCTTTGAGTGACATTATCCTTGAAATATCCTTATCTATAATTGGCTCAGGAATTGGAAAGAAGTTTTCACAATTAAAATCACGGTTGAATTTTTGTGCAATATCTCTTGTAAGTTCCAGGTGCTGCTTTTGATCATTTCCTACCGGTACATGAGTTGCTTTATAAATCAATATGTCTGCAGCCATTAAGTTTGGATAAATAAATAGTCCTGAACTCGCATTCTCTCTATCTTTGCCTGCTTTATCTTTGAATTGTGTCATGCGACTCAACCACCCCATTCTTGTTACACAATTAAATATCCATGCTAGCTCTGAATGAGCAGGTACACTACTTTGATTAAATACTACGCTTTTTTTTGGATCTATGCCTGATGCGACGTAGGTCGCTGCAACTTCTAAAGTATTTCTTTTAAGTATTTTTGGATCCTGCTTCACTGTAATTGCATGTAAATCTACTATACAAAAAAAACAATTATAGTCATTTTGCATACCTACAAAATTTTTAATTGCTCCGAGATAATTGCCTATATGAAGGTCGCCCGAAGGTTGAACTCCTGATAAAACAATATTATTTCTAAGTTCACTCATTTTTGTAAAACTTTTTTAATTTCAGAATATCTAAACGGCTTGTAAAATGAAATCAGAATAAAATAAAGTAGTATTGAAGAAAGCACTGAAAATAAAAGGAATATAATTTCATGATCCTGAAATAAACTTATAAATATTTCTGGATATTTTGTTAAAAAAAGTAAATAAAAGTACATTAAAAGCGAAGCAATAAAAATGATTGTTATGGGTAAGAAAATTCTGTTGCTAATCTTATAATAATCATATTTTTCTAAGAAATAGTTCATTAATACAACACTTATCCACGCTGATACACTTGTAGCTATTGGAATGCCAACAAATCCTATATTAATAAATAGGACTATGCTTAGTACAGTATTAATAATTATATTTATAATGGCAATGTACAAAGTAGGTTTTGCCTTTTCATGTGCAAAAAATATTGGTGTATAAATTTTCATTAGAATAAATGCTACAAGGCCAAGAGAATAAAGCTTTAGTGCTTTAGAAGTGAACAATGTAGATACTTCATCAAATTCTCCTCGTTCGAAAAGTATGCCAATAATTTGCTCTGAAAGTGCAAAAATCCCAAATGATGCAGGAACCGCGAATAAAAACGAGTATAATAAAGTTTGTTCTATTGAACGATTGATTATTTCAAAACTATCTGATTTTATCTTGCTTGAAATTGTGGGAAGTAGAGCCATACCAATTGCTATACCAATAAGTGCAAGGGGCAATTGATAAACTCGATCAGCATAGTATAAATATGAAATTGCACCACTTTCGTAAGAGGCAATTATCGTTCCAATCAAAATATTAATTTGCAATAGTCCAGATGATAAAAAACTTGCAGAAAATAATTTTGCAAACCTTTTAATGTAACTGGTGTATATATTTGTAGTAAAAGAAAAATATATTCTTTTTCTGATTAATACTATTGTGAGAAGTATGAACTGAATTATTCCAGCAACAATAACACTCCATGATAAGAAGATTAAAAAGTCGATTGATGCATAAGCTGCAATGATTAGTGCGATAATTAAAGTGATATTTAATATTATTGGGAGGGCTGCTGACAAAGCAAACTTGTTATAAGAATTAAGAATAGATGAACAAATTGACGAAATACTTATTAAAATTAAAAATGGGAAAATAATTCTTGAAACCTTAACTAATTCAGCAAACTTGGCATGGTCATTCTTAAAACCAGGAGCTAAAATCGCCATAAAGAATGGCATAAAAATTTCAATGATTAAAACTACTAATGAGGTTGTGATAAAGAAAATTAAAAAAATACTTCCAGCAAATTTACTTGACTCTTTTTTTGAATTATTCGTGATAAGCTTTGTGTAGATAGGTACGAATGCCGAGTTTAATGCTCCTTCTGAAAATATTCTTCTAAAGGTATTTGGAAACCTAAATGCGACGAAAAAAATATCAGCTACTACGCCGGTACCTAAGAAATTGGCAATCAGTATGTCTCTGATAAATCCAAAAATTCTACTTAATGAGGTAAAAAAAGAATAAATAACAGAAGACCTTAAAACGTTCATATAAACATTGTTTATTAATTTATTTTGATTTAAATAACTTCAAAAATAA
>MDTE01110468.1_pt1 | contig 20224 bp, 20 predicted proteins | sample 811231 | NCBI WGS metagenome assembly MDTE01 (sample SAMN05326651, study PRJNA326480) | marine metagenome | isolation source: seawater | place: Indian Ocean: Red Sea | collected 2010 | reverse complement strand
TTCTTTAGGATTATAATTTTCTACTATAATACCAGCAGACGGGCTAGCTTTCTTTATTTCTGCAATTACATTAATTTTATTATTTGTTAATTTATCTTTGAAAGCAATATAATTATTAAATTCAGATATATTTTTTTTTATTTTCTCTAATGGATGAGATTTTTTATATCTCTCAACACTATTTTTCTTCTCAGCAATTATCTTATCCAATATGTTGTTCATTTAACTAATTTTGATAGATGATTTTCTACTTTTCCTGAAAGTATATGTTTTCGTAATTGGTCATAACCTTCCTTAAAAGAATCAATTTTATCTGATACAATTAAACCCGCTGCAGCATTTAAACATATAGCAATTGAAAAATCATTATCCATTCCTTGAAAAACTTCTTTTATTTTTTCAGAATTATACTCTGGGCCTTTTCCAATAATATTTTCAAATTTTCCTGCTTTGATTCCTAAATCGTTTGGATTTAAAATAGTTTCTTTAATTTTACCATTATAAAGTTCCACAATATTAGTATTTGCATAAGGAGAAATTTCATCTAATCCATCTTCGCTATTTACTATGAACGCTTTTTTCAAATTTAAATTTTTTAGTGCTTCAGCAAAAGTCTTCAATAATTTCTTATCGAAAACTCCGACAACTTGTCTTTTAACATTTGCTGGACTACTTAATGGTCCGATTAAATTAAATATAGTTCTCTTTCCAATTTTTTTTCTTATAGAACCAACATATTTCATTGCTGAGTGATAGCCTGGAGCAAACATAAATCCAAAATTATTATTATTTATACTTGCTTCAACTTCTTTAGCACCAAGAGATATATTTATCCCTAATTTTTCAAGAACATCAGCAGAACCACATTTTGAGGATACTGATTTATTTCCATGCTTGGCTACTTTTATGCCAAAACTAGATAATAAAAGCGCTGCAGCAGTAGATATATTTAAGGTATTTTTTCCATCCCCGCCAGTTCCACAAGTATCGACTGCATCGTCTGGAACATTAACTTTTGTAGCTTTATCACGCAAAACATAAACCCCACCAGCTATTTCATTTGATGTTTCGCCTTTGGTAGATGAAAAAGTTAAAAAATCATGAATTTGTTGATCTTTTACTTTACCAGTCATCATTTTTTCAAAAGCCAATTTGCTCTCCTCAAAAGAAAGATTCTGTTTATTTTGAAGTTTTTTTATAATTTCATCCATTTTATTTATATTTTAAAAAGTTTTTAATTAACTTCATTCCTTCTTTTGTACTTATACTCTCTGGATGAAATTGTACGCCATGTACGTTATAATTTTTATGCATAATTCCCATTATTACATTATCTTTTGTTTTTGCAGTAATTATGAAATTTTTATTAAGAGTTTTTCTATCTATTATAAGGCTATGATATCTTGTTCCAATAAGATTTTTTTTTAAACCTTTAAAAATTCCAGTATCATTGTGAGAAATTTTACTAGTTTTTCCATGCATAAGTTTTTTTGCATTTATTATTTTAGCACCAAATGCTTGACCAATTACTTGATGACCAAGACAAACACCAAGAATAGGTATTCTTTTTGAGATACTTTTAACGATTTTTAAACAATTACCTGCTTGATTTGGAGTTCCAGGACCTGGAGATATGACAATTTTTTTATATCGTTTTCTTAAAATTTCTTTGGAATTTATCTTGTCATTTCTGACAACATCAACTTTGCATTTTAAGAAAAGAAGATAGTGATAAAGATTATAAGTAAAACTATCGTAGTTATCTATTAATAAAGTTTTCATTTAATCTAAAGCCCTTAGTAAAGCTTTTGCTTTATTTAAAGTTTCATTATATTCATTGTTCGGGTTACTATCAGCAACAATTCCGGCTCCAGCTTGAACATAAATTTTTTTATTTTTAATTAAAGCTGTTCTAAGTGCTATACATGTATCAAAATCTTGATTTGCAGTGAAATAACCTATTCCGCCTGCATAAAGTTTTCTTTTTGAATTCTCTAGTTCATCAATTATTTCCATAGCTCTTATTTTAGGTGCACCACTAACAGTTCCTGCGGGAAATCCTGATAAAAAAGCTTCAAAAAGGGAAAATTTTTTTTTAAGTTTCCCGGTTACATTTGAAACTATATGCATTACATGAGAATATTTTTCTACTTTAAATTTCTCAGTAACATGAACACTGTTTCTTTCCGATACTTTACCAACGTCATTTCGACCAAGGTCTAAGAGCATCAAATGCTCCGCAAGTTCTTTTGGATCTTTAAGTAAGTCCAAAGTCAATTTTTTATCTTGTTTTTTATTTTTTCCTCTGGGCCTAGTACCAGCAATTGGTCTAATAGTAATTTTATTGTTTAACAACCTTACTAATATTTCAGGGCTACTACCTAAGATCTGAAAATCGTCATAATTAAAATAAAACATAAAAGGGGAGGGGTTTATAATTCTTAGACTATTATAAATTTCTAGAGGGGGCTTATCAATCTGAGACTCAAATCTTTGGCTTAAAACAACCTGAAAAATATCTCCTTTTCTAATATAATTTTTTGCTTTTGCTACAATAGTTTTAAATTTGGATTTTGATATATTTGATTTTACTTTTATTTTTTTCTTATTTTTGTGAAAATTTTCAGGAAGTGATATATTTCCAAGGTGCTGCAATTCTTTAAAAGTATTCTTTATTGTTAGATATTTAATATAATGATCATTTATTATTTCTTCTTTAAAAATATTTTGAACGAAGAAAATTTTTTTTTTAATATTATCGTATATAACCAAATTTTTTGGTCGCATTAATCGTATATCAGGAATGTCTATATCTTTTTTACATTTATCTGGAATTTTTTCTATAAGACGCACAATATCATATGAAAAATAGCCCACAATCATAGAAGACATATTTGGCAAAATACCAGATGACTTTACTTTAAAACTTTTAAATAGTTCATTTAAATATTTAAAAACATTTTTTTTTATTATTGTTTTTTTTTTAAAATCATCCTCAATAATTTTGTTATTCTGTATGTTATAAATTCTGTCAGGATTATAGCCTATGATCGTATATCTACCTCTTACAGTTCCTTTTTCAACAGATTCAAATATGAAACTATTTTTTTTGGCCAAAATAAATTTGTATAGATTTTCAACAAAGCGGTAATTCTTACAATTTTGAGAAAAATAAATTGCTTGATTATATTTATTATTATGTAATTTTTTGAAGCTATTAAAGCTTGTACTTAATTTCATTAAAATGAGTTTTTTAACCTTTCGAGAACTCTATCATTAATATCTATTTTATAATTTGAATTTATATATTTATCATAAGACTTGTAAACTTTTGATATATACTCGGCATTAGCTTTTTTAGAATAATCTTTATATTCTTTTGAACTTTTGTTTATTTTAGGATTCGTATCACTAAGAATTCTTACTAAATAGTTTTCATTAAGTATATTATCTGACATCAAGAATATCTCTTTTGAATTATACGCATATATTTTTTTTAAAAATTGATCAGTAAATTTTTTTGTATCTTTAATTCCATTAATTTTAATTCTTTGTAATGGCACATCATTAACTTTAGATAATTCTTGAAATCTATTTTCATTTATTTTTTTATTTTTAATTTCATCAAGGTATTTCTTATTTTCATTTAATTTAAATCTAATTTTTAATTGTGAAGATATTGTCTTTTGCAAATCTTTATCTTGAAGGTTAAGTACAATATTTTTTTTCTCTGTAACTTCAGCTATAAAAAACTTATTATTAAAATTAATAAAACTAGGAGAATTTATTTCTTTAATAGAAAAGATTTTTTCAAATAAGATTTCGTCAATATTTTTAACTACTGTTCCATTTTCTTTTGTTTTTCTGGAATTAATTAATTCAAATTTATTAATATTTTTATTATTATCAGATGTGAGATCTTCAAATTTTTTACCATCCAAAATATCATTTTCGAGCTTATCAAGTTTTTCATAATATTCTTCATCAATATTTTGCTTTTTTGTTAAAATTTCAGGTGTCAACTCTAAATATCTAAAAGAAATAAATTCTTCTTCAAAAAAATTTTTATTTTTTTCATAAAAATCTTTTATATCTTTATCTTCAATTACTTTTTTGGAATAAATTTTACTTAAATCTAAATATTCAATTTCTTTAATTTTGTTTTCTTTCTTGTAAATATCGTCAACAATGAACTCTGGTAATCTAATTCCGCCACTGTAATAATTAAGAAGTTGAGCTTTTAATTCAATACTTTTTATGAATTTTTCATATGTTGGTGCAGTGTAACCATTTTCCAATAAAAACTTCTCATACTTTACTCTTGAAAATTTTTCATCTTTTTGGAAAGTTTTGTCAGCTAATAATATTTTTTTAAGTGCTTCATCACTCAGCTGGACACCTTTCTTTTTACCTTCAATACTTATAATTTTTTCACTTATGTAGTTAGTAAGAATGTCCTCAAATATTTGTGACTTTCCTATATTTTCTATTTCTTTTTTACTAAGTTCGATTTTTTGAATATATTCTATAAATTCTTTAGAACTTATCTTTTCATTGTTTATCTCTACCAAAACATTTTGTTTACCAGATGTAAAAACATCTCCCATACCCCACATTACAAATGGTAATGCTATAAGAGCTATAAATATCTTAGCAACAAACGATTTAGAGAACTTTCTTATTGAACCAAGCATAAATTTAATTTATGAAATTTAGATTAATTGTGTTTAAAAATCTATAAATAAAGTCTAAAAATATAGCAAGTAATATGAGATATTTTATTGGTAATTGGAAAATGTTTGGGGTTCCAAGCTCATATAAAATTATAGATAAAATTTACAAGTATTTTATAAAAGACAAAAAAAATAATAGTAAATATAAAATAGTTGTGGCTCCACCTTTTACTTTATTACAAGATTTTTCAAAAAAATTTAAAAATAAGAAAATACAAATTGCTGCGCAAAACTGCTATTACAAAGATAATTTTGGAGCACATACTGGAAATGTAAGTTCCTACATGATTAGAAAATTAGGTGTGAAGCATATCATTATTGGACACTCTGAAAATAGAGCGTCTGGAGAAACAAATATGGTCATTAAAGAAAAAGTTAATCTTACTTTAAAAAATAATTTTGTTGTTATTCTTTGTATTGGTGAAAATAGAAATGAAAAAAGAAAAAAACAGACATTTAAAGTTTTAAAAAATCAAATAAGTAGTGTTATTACAAATCAAAACAATATTAAAAATATAATTATCGCATATGAACCTGTTTGGTCTATAGGGACAGGTAAAGTGCCATCCCCGAATGAATTAAAAAAAATTGTTAGTTTAATTAAAAATTTTATTAAGAAGAAATTTAAAGTAAAATATAACCCCAAACTTCTATATGGTGGGTCTGTAGATAAAAATAACGTAAAAAACTTTAAATCTATCAAAGAATTAGATGGATTTTTAATTGGTGGAGCATCAAAATCATCAAAGAATTTTATTGATATAATAAAAAACTTCTATAAATAAACGCTATGGAAACAATCCTTGTTATTACAAACGTAGTTTTAGCCGTTGTTTTAATTATATTGATATTATTACAGAGATCTGAAGGCGGCGCACTTGGTCTTGGTTTATCACAGGATAATTTTGCCTCCACTAGAACAGTCAGTAATTTTTTAACTAAATCAACAGCATTGATTGCAACCTTGTTCATAGTATCTAGTATTTCACTAGTAATTTTATCCAGAGGCGGTTTAGAAGATACACGGTCCGTAATTGAGAAAATCGAAGAGAAACAAGATTCAGAAGCTCCAAAAATTCCAGAATCTACAAAATAAACTTTATTTTTTTTAAAAAACAGATATATTAACCTTCCATGGCGCGATATGTATTCGTAACTGGCGGCGTGGTATCCTCACTAGGCAAAGGTCTCTCTTCAGCTTCTTTAGCATCGTTACTTCAATTAAGAGGTTTTAAAGTAAGAGTAAGAAAATTAGATCCATATTTAAATGTTGATCCAGGAACAATGAACCCTTTTCAACACGGCGAGGTTTTTGTAACAGATGATGGTGCAGAAACAGATTTAGATATTGGTCACTATGAAAGATTCACGGGAATTTCTGCAACACAATCTGACAATATTACTACAGGTGGTATCTACAGTGACATAATACAAAAAGAAAGAAGAGGAGATTACTTAGGTGGAACGGTTCAGGTAGTTCCACATGTTACTGATCGAATTAAAAAATTTATATCTCAAGATGTAAAAAATGAAGATTTTATAATTTGTGAAATTGGTGGCACAGTTGGAGACATTGAAAGCTTACCTTTTTTAGAAGCAATAAGACAATTTTCAAATGATGTAGGAAAAAAAAATAGTTTATTTATTCATTTAACTTTAGTTCCATACTTGAAGGCTTCTGGTGAGCTAAAAACAAAACCAACTCAACATTCAGTTAAAGAGTTAAGAAGTTTAGGAATACAACCGGATATAATAATCTGTAGATCAGAAAGAGAAATTCCAAAAACAGAAAGAAAAAAAATATCTTTATTTTGTAATGTTCCTATAGATAATGTTATTGAAACAGTTGATGTAAAAACTATATACGAAGCACCAATAAGTTTTCACAAAGAAAAATTAGATGAAAGAGTGCTGTCTTATTTTAATATTAAAAATAAAAAATCACCTGATCTAAGTAAATGGAAAAATATTACTTCTAGAGTTCTAAATCCTAAGAAAGATGTAAATATAGGAATAATAGGAAAATATGTTGATCTTAAAGATGCTTATAAATCATTAGATGAAGCCTTAATTCATGGTGGTATATCAAATAATGTAAAGGTTAATTTAAAGAGAATAGATTCAGAAAATTTAAAACCTGAAAACGTAAAACCATTGTTAAAAGAAGTAACAGGAGTTCTTATTCCAGGTGGTTTTGGGAAAAGAGGCACAGAGGGTAAAATTGCTGCCATAAAATACGCAAGATTGAACAATATACCTTTCTTTGGAATTTGTTTTGGTATGCAAATGGCAGTTATAGAAGCTGCAAGAAACTTGTTAAATATAAAAAATGCTTCCACAAGTGAGTTTGGAAATAATTGTACCCCAGTTGTTGGTTTACTTGATGAGTGGCAAAAAGGTAAAAGAAAAATTAAAGGAACTAGAAAAAATTTAGGTGGAACAATGAGATTAGGTTTATACGATGCTGTGATAAAAAATAATTCTTTAATTTCTAAAATTTATTCTGAAAAAAAAATTAAAGAAAGACACAGACACAGGTATGAGGTAAATATTAAATATAAAAATGATTTTGAAAAGAAAGGTTTAATTTTTTCAGCTCTCTCACCTGATGGAACTCTACCTGAAATTATTGAGTTAAAAAACCATCCGTGGTTTGTCGGAGTACAATTTCATCCTGAATTTAAATCAAGACCTTTTACACCACACCCATTATTTTCATCTTTTATTAAAGCAGCAGGACAAACAGGAGGAAAAGCTAATGGCAAATAAATCTGTTAAATGTGGAAAATTAAATATTTCAAATACAGCTCCATTTACTTTAATTGCTGGACCATGCCAATTAGAAAATGAGAAACACGCATTAGATGTTGCAACTGAATTAAAAAAAATTACTGACAATCTTGGGATTGGTTTTATTTACAAAACATCTTTTGATAAGGCTAATAGAACTAGTCTAAATGGGAAAAGAGGTGCTGGTCTTGAAAAATCTTTACCAGTTTTCGATAAAATTAGAAAAGAAGTTGGAGTTCCTGTATTAACTGATGTTCATACTGCTGAACAATGTAATATTATTTCAAAACACGCGGATGTTTTGCAGATACCTGCTTTTCTGTGTAGACAAACTGATTTATTGATTGCAGCTGCTAAAACAGGAAAAGTTATAAATGTAAAAAAAGGCCAATTCTTAGCTCCTTGGGATATGGTTAATGTTACAAAAAAAATTGAAGACTCAGGTAATAAAAATATTTTAGTTACTGAGCGAGGAGCAAGTTTTGGTTACAACACTCTAGTTTCTGACATGAGATCTTTACCAATCATGGCTAAGAACGGCTACCCAGTCGTTTTTGATGCAACACATTCAGTTCAACAACCAGGAGGGATGGGTGACAAAAGTGGAGGTCAGAGAGAATTTGTAGAATATCTTTCTCGAGCAGCAATCGCTGTAGGCGTTGCAGCCATTTTTATTGAAACACATCCCGATCCAGACAAAGCACCATCCGATGGTCCAAATATGGTGCCCTTATCTAAGATGTCAGGTCTTTTAAAACAATTGGTTGAAATCGACAATTTAATAAAGAATGGCAAAAATTAAAAAAGTTAAAGGCCGACAAGTTTATGACAGCAGAGGCAATCCAACAGTTGAAGCTGAAGTTTTTTCAGAAAATGAATCTGCATTCGCAATAGTTCCATCTGGTGCATCAACTGGAACCCATGAAGCTTTTGAACTAAGAGATATAAATAATAAAGATTTTTTAGGAAAAAGTGTTTTTAATGCAATCGAAAATATTAACGGCCCAATATCGAAAGCTCTACAAAACATAGACTGCGACAACCAAGAAAAGATAGACAAAATTCTGATTGATTTAGATGGTACCAATCAAAAGAAAAAACTTGGCGCAAATTCAATCTTAGGAGTTTCAATTGCATGTTGTAAGTTAGCAGCAAAAGAAAAAAAAGTACCCATATATAAACATTTAAGCAAATCAAATACCTTTCAGTTACCAATACCTCTTCTGAATATAATAAATGGAGGAGTTCATGCTAAAAATAATTTAGATATACAAGAATTCATGATACGACCTGAAAAAACTAATTCTTTTTCAGAATCAATTAGAAGAAGCTTTGTAGTAATTCAAAATCTTAAAAAATTAATAGATACAAACAATGTTGGAGACGAAGGGGGATTTTCACCAAATCTAAAAAACAACGAAGAAGCTATTAAGTTAATAATTAAATCTATAGAAAAATCTGGTTTCATACCGGGTAAAGATATTTCAATTTGTTTAGATGTAGCAGCAAATGAATTAAAAAGCCCAAAAACTATAGATTTTTATTCTGAATTAATTAAAAATTATCCTATCAAATCAATCGAAGATCCATTTTCTGAAGATGATTGGGTATCCTGGAAAAATTTAACAAAAATAGCAAATATTCAAATTGTGGGTGATGATTTATTTGTTACTAATTTGAATAGACTAAAAAAAGGTGTTGATGAAAAATCAGCTAATGCAATATTAATAAAATTAAATCAAATTGGCACTGTTAGTGAAACGTTAAGTGTTATCAATTTTGCCCATTCAAAAAATTTTAAAACAATAGTGTCTCACAGGTCAGGCGACTCAGAAGATACATTTATAGCTGATTTTGCTGTTGCGACAAATTCATCTCAGATAAAAACCGGATCATTGGCCCGATCTGAGAGGGTATCTAAATATAATCGTTTACTTAAAATAGAGGAGGAACTTGGCAATTCCTCTAAAATGGCTAAAATCTAATAATGAGATTTTTTGAAGTTTTAAAAAGAAGAAAAATTCTTTTTTTAAATATTTTTTTATTTCTATATATAGCTATAAATCTATTTACTGGAGATAGAGGGCTATTGTCTTATTTTGATAAAAGTAATCTTGAAAAACATTTAAACAATAAAAAGATTTCTTTATCCAAGGAAATAGAAACTATAGAACATAAAAACCTTTTACTTTCTGAAAATTTAAACTTTGACTTTGTAGATACGCTTATCAGAGAAAATTTTAATTTTGGAAACAAAGATGAAATACTAATTAAGTTAAATGAGAAAAATTAGACACCCTGAAAAAATTAATAAACCAATTAATCCAATTAAGAAAAAACCAAGCTGGATAAGGTCCAAAATTTTAGATTCAAAAACTTTTTTTACAACAAAAGAAATTGTAAATAAAAATGGTTTAAACACTGTTTGCCAAGAAGCTAATTGTCCAAATATTACTGAGTGTTGGAGTAAAAAGCATGCAACATTTATGATAATGGGAGACACCTGTACACGAGGATGTGCTTTTTGTGATGTTAGAACGGGAAAACCTGATTCATTAGACTCCATGGAACCTTTCAAAGTTTCCAAAGCAGTTAATGAACTTAAATTAAATCATGTAGTAGTAACTTCGGTTGATAGAGATGACCTAAATGATGGAGGTGCAGAACATTTTAAAAATGTCATTTTACAAATTAAGAAAAAAAATCCTTTTACTACGGTAGAAGTTTTAACACCGGACTTTTTAAGAAAAGGAGATTCATTTAAAAAAGTTTTAGAGTCCAAACCAGATGTTTTTAATCATAATATTGAAACAGTGCCAAGTTTATACTTAAAAGTTAGGCCAGGTTCTAGATATTATGCGTCTATAAAATTATTAGAAATGGTTAAAAAATTCAGACCAGAAATTTTTACAAAGTCAGGTTTGATGGTGGGACTTGGAGAAAAAAAAGAGGAAATATTACAAGTAATGGATGATCTCAGAACTGCATCAGTAGATTTTTTGACAATAGGTCAGTACCTTCAACCATCTAATAAGCATTATCCACTCCAAAGATATTATGAACCAAAAGAATTTAAAGAACTTAAGGAAATAGCTTTATCAAAAGGATTTCTATTAGTCGCCTCATCTCCTTTAACAAGATCTTCTTATCATGCTGACGAAGATTTTAAAAAATTGAAAAATGTTAGAGATGTACAAATTAAATGCCAACAGCTTCAATAAAAAAAATCATTCCTTGTAAAAAGAAAGATCTGTTTAATATGATTTTAGATATTGAAAAATATCCAGATTTTGTACCCTGGTGTATAGATGGTAAAATTTACAAAAAAGAAGAAATGAAAGATGTGGTTGAAATTGAGGCTGATTTAACTGTAGGTAAAAAATTTTTAAATCAAACCTACAAAAGTCATGTTACTTACTATAAAGAAAACGACAAAATTATAGTTAACAATATTGAAGGTCCGTTAAAACATCTTAAAAATGAATGGATAATTAGAGAAATTAACAATCAAAGTGAAGTTAGTTTTAAAATTGATTTCGAAATTAAAAATGTATTTTATAATGTTATTATGACAAAATCTTTTGACAAAGGATTAAAAAATATAGCTGATGCTTTTGAAAAAAGGGCAATCGAACTTTTTAAGAACAAATGATCACAACTTTATTATTTACAATAATATTTGTTTTTATTTGGTACTATTTGAAAGATAGTATTAATTATTTTAAATCTGGAGATCCAAAAGAAAATAATGAAAATTATTGGATGTTTTCCTATGATTTTAAGGACTCCAAAGATCATGCTAATTATTGGAATAAAAATGTTCAACTAATTAATAAAAAAAAAAGAACAAGGAATAAGTTAATATTTCTTTTGTATATTGACACTCTCATTATCTTTGTACTAGTTAATAGTCTTGCAGCAAAAATGATGATTTTTATATTTAATTAAATTGCATTTAAAATTAATTTTAAAGCTTTTTTAACGGCAGCTTTTTGAATATTTAAGCGACCTTTATTTTTAAAAAAATATCTATTTATCTTTACTTTATTGCCTTTTTTTATACCTATATAAACTAAGCCGATTGGCTTTTGTATAGTGCCGCCACTTGGACCTGCTATTCCAGTTATAGAAATACCAATATTACTTTTACTAATCTTAATTAAATTATTTACCATAGAGAAACAACATTGAACACTGACTGCCCCATATTTCTTAATAGTTTTTGAAGGAACTTTTATAAGAAGATTTTTAGATTTATTAGAATATGTGACCAAACCCATTGTAAATATTTTTGAAGATCCACTTACGGAAGTAATAGCACTTGAAAGCAAACCTCCAGTGCAAGATTCTGCTATGGCTAACTTAAGCTTCTTTTTTTTAAGCAATAAAACTATTTTTTTACTTAATTTTTTCATTAAAAAAAGAAAGTTTTCCCTACCATAAACAATATAAGGCAGAGAACCACGTAAATACCAGCCAAAATATCATCAAATAGAATTCCAAATGCATTTTTGTATTTCTTATCAACGTAATCAATTGGAAAAGGTTTAAGTCCATCAAACAATCTAAACAATAGAAAAAACCAAAGATAAATTTGCAATGTTTCTGTACTCGAATTAATTCTATCAGAATGAAAAAGTTCATACGATATTATAGGTATTGATTGTCCAACTAATTCATCAACAACAATTTCTTGTGGATCTTCATTTTTAAAATTTTTTAGACAGGACTTAATAGCAAAAAAAGAATAAAATGAAATAATTAAAAATAATATTAAAACAATAGAAGTTGGAATTTTTAAAATATTGATTACCAAAAATAAAAATATCGTAGTAAATAGTGATGCCCATGTACCACGATATTTATTTATTGCATTACCAAAAATAAAGAGGGTGATAAAATAATAATTTAATTTATTAATCATACTTAATTACCGAAGCTATTACTTCCGCTGCTATCGCTTTTTCTTTTCCAATTATACCTAATTTCTCTGTAGTTTTGCCTTTTATATTTATTTGATTTTTTGAAATTTCACATATTTTAGAAATACTATTTATCATTCTTTTTTTATATTTTTTAATTTTAGGAGTTTGCGTGATTATATTTATGTCTAAGTTCTTAATGTAATAATCCTTAGATTTTATTTTATCAATTACTTTTTTTAACAAAATAGTAGATCTTATATTTTTAAATTTTTTATTTTTGTCGGAAAACATTTGGCCTATGTCGCCCATATTACATGCACCAAGAATTGCATCAGTTATTGAATGCAAAACAGGATCTCCGTCTGAATGACCTAAAGTTCCTATTTTAGATTTAATCCTTAGACCTCCTAAATAAAGTTTTCTTTTTGGTACAAGCCTATGGACATCAAAACCAATACCTTGTTTAGTTTTGATATTTGCAAAATTTTTGAGCATTAAAAGATCTTGTTTGTTCGTAATTTTAAAATTATTTTTTTCACCCTCAATAAATTTAACTTTATTTAATGAATTAACTAGAGACAGATCATCATCTTTATATAAAGATTTGTTATTTGAATGAAGATCAAATATTTCATTAAATTTGAATGACTGCGGTGTTTGCGTAGAAAAGAAATTTTCTCTAGAAACATTTAAAATTATTTTATTACCAATAAATTCTTTTAGGGCATCATGGATAGGAATTTTTGGAATAACTGAGTATTTTTTAGACGCTTTGATAATTTTTTTAATTAACCCAATAGAAAAGTTAGGTCTAGCTGCGTCATGAATAAGAACATTCGAGCATTTAATTTTATTTTTTTTAATATATTTTAAGGCCCTAAAGGTTGATTCTTGTCTTGTCGATCCGCCTGTTATTATTATGAATTTTGTAGATTTATTTTTATTTAAATATTTTTTGTGTTTATTATTTATTACTAATATAATTTTCTTTATTTGTTTAATTTTACCGAACTTAATTAAAGAATAATCTAATAGTGTTTTTTCTCCAACTTTAATAAAAGGCTTAGGTATTTTTGAACGAAACCTTTCACTTTTCCCTGCTGCCAATAAAATTAAGCAAAAACTCATTATATTAATTTACTCCATATTTATGTAAAATATTCAAAAAATTTTAATGATTAATACCATAAAAAATTTCAAATGGTTTTTTACCATTTCAATAATATCAGTTTTGTTAGGTGTTTTCACTTTCATAACTTTTATAAATCAGAATATTATTTTTTTAAACGAAAATAATCTTCAATATTTGCTATTTTTGGACGTTGCAGTACTTATTATTTTTTTACTTTTACTGATTAAGGAAACATCAAAGTTATTTTTACAATATAAATCAAAAAAAATTGGTTCTAAGACTAGTTTAAATTATGTTTTAAGATTTTCTTTATTTGCTTTTATACCATCACTTGTAGTAGCAATTTTTTCTTTAATATTATTTAATGTGGGTTTACAGAAATATTTTGACTCAAAAATTACATCTGCTGTAAATAATTCTTATGAAGTAGCTAAAAACTATATTGAGGAAACAAAAAAAACGGTTGAAGCTGATATTTATCTAGTAGGATCAGATTTGAATAGATATGCCACAATATTATTTTCTGATCCTAAAAGAGTTCAAAAAAGCATTAGAACACAAAAAATTTTAAGAAGATTAGATGAAATTTATTTAATTGATAGTTCGGGAACTATTTTACTTGGAGACACAAATAATCCTCAAGAAGATTTTACTTTACCGTCAGATGAAGAATTTGATTTAGCAATTGAAGGGAAACCAGTTTCAATAAATATATCAACAGAAAACAAAACAGCAGTTATATTAAAATTAAATAACTTTATAGACACTTATTTATATATCTCAAGAAATGTTCAGCCTCAATTACTTCAATATCTCGAAGATACAGAACAAGCAGTAAATTTTTATTATACAGTAGAAAACAACAGAACCGGAATAAAAATTACTTTTGCAATTATTTATATAGTTGTTATTTCAATGTTATTATTTTTGACTATCGTATTAGCTATAACTTTTGCTGGCAGACTAACTGAACCAATAATTAATTTAATTTCTGCATCAAAAAGTATTAGCTCAGGTAAACTTGATAGCAAAGTTCCTGAGATCGACTCTGATGATGAAATAAAAGCTTTAAATAAAAATTTTAATAACATGATAGAAAGATTAAAAAAACAACAGGATAAACTATTAATAGCCGAGAGATACTCGGCATGGGAAAGTGTTGCACGTAAATTAGCACATGAAATTAAAAACCCTCTTACACCAATCCAATTATCTATTGATAGATTAAAAGAGAAATACTCTGAAAAATTAAAAGATCCAAAAAATGAATTTAAAAATTATTTAGAAACCATCAATAGACAAATTATTGATATAAAAAAACTTGTTAATGAATTTTCAGATTTTGCAAGAATGCCTACACCTATATTTAAAAAAATAAATACTATAGATGTTATCAAAAGAGCAGTTACTTTTTATAAAATGTCAGACAAAAAAATAAATATAGATCTAAGATTTAATCAAAATAAAGATTTTTTTATAAAAGGTGATAGTGAACAATTAAATAGGGTATTTGTTAATTTAATAAAAAATTCTTTGGAGGCTATAGATGAAAAAAAACAAAAAGATCCGAATTTACAAGGTAAAATTACTATAGAAATAGACGAAAATAATGAATATATAGAGATCAAAATGCTAGACAATGGTTCTGGCTTTAATAATGTTAAAAATATTATCAAACCTTATTACACAACTAAAAAAGACGGAACTGGTTTAGGATTACCAATAGTTACTAAAATTATAAATGAACATAATGGAGATATTAATTTTTTAGAAAACCTAAATGGAGCTGAAATTAAAATTTCACTGCCAATTCTTTCATGAAAAAAGAAGTATTAGTTATAGACGATAATTTTGATATACGAAATTTAATTTCGGAAATATTAAAAGATAAGAACTATAATGTTCGTGAAGCTGCAAATTTTGATCAGGCAGCTTTTGAAATAGATAAAAAATTACCTGATATTGCAGTAGTTGATGTAAAACTTGATAAAAGCGACAAAGACGGCATTGAGTTATTAAAAAAAATTAAAAATATAACTGATTTAGTACCGGTTATTATGATATCTGGTCATGCGAATGTAGAGATGGCAGTAGAGTCATTAAAGCTTGGTGCATATGAATTTATAACCAAACCTTTTGCTCCAGAACAATTACTTAATTTTGTAAGTCGCGGATTAGAAAATATTCAATTAAAAAAAGAAAATGTTCAATTAGAAAACAGATCCTTTCATTCTTTCGAATTCATTGGAGAAAGTGCTCAAATAGCTAAAATAAAAAAATTAATTACTAAACTTTCAACTGCAGACAGTAGAATTTTAATTTCTGGCCCAACTGGTTCGGGAAAAGAATTATTAGCTAGAAAAATTCATAAAAACTCTCTTAGAAGCAAAGAGCCTTTCATAGTTTTAAATGGGGCTTTATTACAACCGGGGAACTATGAAACAGAGTTGTTTGGTTCAGATAATCCTGATGGTACAACTACTTACGGTTTTTTAGAAAAAGCAAAAGGTGGAACTCTTCTTATAGATGAAGTTTCAGAAATCCCCTTAGATACCCAAGCTAAAATTTTGAGAGTTCTAATGGATCAAAAGTTTAAAAGAATAAATGGTAAAGATGATATATATGTCAATATTAGAATAATATCTTCAACAACAAAAGATCTTAAAAATGAAATTATTCTTGGAAATTTTAGAGAAGATCTTTATCACAGGTTGAATGTTGTGCCTATTGAGATACCAAGTTTAAGTTCAAGAACGTCAGATATACCAATTTTAATAAATTATTTTCAAAAGAAAATTTCTGAAATCAATGGAATTCATGAGATTGAAATAAATACAAATGATGATTTGTTATTTAGCTATCCTTGGCCTGGTAATGTTAGGGAACTTAGAAATTTAGTTGAAAGAATTTCTATACTTTCTCAAAATGAAAATAAAGCAAATATAAGTAGATTTTTACATGAAATTTTGAGCAAGAACACATCCGAAACTATTGAAAGTAACAATGACTCAATGTCCTATCCACTTAAACAAGCTAGGGAAAATTTTGAAAAAAATTACTTGCTCACACAACTAAAAAAAAATAAAGGAAATATCTCAAAAACAGCCGAATTTATTGGCATGGAAAGATCTGCACTTCACAGAAAATTAAAATCTTTAGGAATAAAAGGTATTAACTAATCATGAATATTATAATTTGTGGTGCCGGTATGGTTGGTTTTTCAATTAGTAAGCAGTTACAATCTCAAGGACATTCGGTAACTGTGATAGATCAATCATCAGAAGACATTAAAAAAATTAATGACAACCAAGACGTCAAAGGAATTGTAGGCAGAGCTACTTTACCATCTGTTTTAGAAAATGCAGGAGCAAAAGATACTGATATGATTATTGCTGTGACTAGAAATGATGAAACAAATATGATTGTTTGTCAATTAGCAAGCTCTCTTTTTAACATATCAAAAAAAATTGCACGAATAAGATCGCAAGAGTTTTTAGAGGGTAAATGGGCTAAATTATATAATAAGTCCAATATACCGATAGATGTAATAATTTCACCCGAACGTGAGGTTGCAAAAACATTATACAGAAAATTGGAAGCACCAGGCGCCTTAGACAACGTTCCATTTGCGAAAGGTAAAATAAAATTACTTGAAATTCTTATAGAGAATAAATGCCCAATTGCAAATATTCCTTTAAAAGATTTAACCAAAAAATTTCCAGAATTTAAAGCTTATATTTTTGGAGCTGTCCGAAAAGAATCTTTTGTTTATTTTAAAAAGAATGATCAAATGAAAGTTGGAGACAAAGTTTATCTTGTTGTTAGTAATGATCAAATAAATAAACTTTTATCGGTTTTTGGTCATAATGAAAAATCTGCCCAAAAAATTTTAATTATCGGGGGCGGAAATATAGGTTTACATTTAGCAAAACTTTTAGAAACCACAGAAGGTTTGAGAACAAAAATTATTGAAAAAAACAAAGTTAGAGCAGAGCAAATTGCCAGCGAATTATCTTCTTCAATAGTTATTTGTGGAAATGCTTTAGACGAAAAGATTCTTAAAGAAGCAAACATTGAAGAAATAGAAACTGTATTTGCTTTAACTAATGATGATGAAGATAATATTATGGCTTGTGTTTTGGCAGAAAAACATGCTCCTTCTAAAAGAACAATAGCAATAATCAATAAACACAATTACAATCTTTTACAAGAATCATTAAAAATAGATGATTTAGTTGATCCTAGAATGACTACAGTTTCCACAATAATGAAACACGTACACATGGGAACAATAGATACTGTTTACTCATTATTGGATGGACAATATGAGATTCTTGAAGCTAAAATTTTAGAGTCATCAGACTTAGTTACTAAATCAATAAAAGATTCTAACTTGCCTGAGGGAGTAAGAGTAGGAGCAATTGTAAGAAAAGATAAAGTTATGATGCCTAGTTCAAAATTTATTTTTGAAAAAGATGATATAGTAGTTGTATTATCTAAAAGAGACCAGCTAAAAGAAGTTGAAGATATTTTTAAAATAACTTCATAAAATGAAAATTAAATCATGCTTATACTTTCTAGGCTTAAGTTGCTTTCCAATAAGTGTGATGTCATTGCTGAATATATTCTATTCATTCTATTTTAATTATTTAAGTAATGTATACTCATACATATCAGTATTATTAGCATCATTATTTATTGGTATATTTTTTTATAAAAAAACAAAAAAAGACAGTGAAAATATTAATTTTTACGAACAACTTTTTTTAATACTTTTGGTTTACTTTTCAATTTCTATTTTTATTTCAATTCCATATTACTTTAGTCAATATAACTTATCATTAATCGACTCTTACTTTGAGTCTGTATCAGGTTTAACTGGAACAGGTTTTACTATTTTTACAAATATTAAATTTTTAGACGATCCTTTGATTCTTTGGAGATCTACTTCTCAATGGATAGGAGGATTTTATTTCTTAATATTTCTTATATTAATTTTTTCAAATAAACAATTCAACTTTAAGATGATTGATTTTTCATTCAATTTAGAAAAAAAAATTAATTTTTCCTCAAATCTTATAAACGTTACTAATCGTATTTTTTTAATTTATATTTCAACTACAATTATAATTTTTACCCTCTTTTTAATTTCTGGAATAAGGCTATTTGATAGTCTTAATTTAACAATGACAGTTATTTCCTCTGGAGGATTTCTTCCTGAAAGTTCACTAGATGATATTGTCAGAAATAATTTACAATCTGTGATGCTCTGTTTAGCTTTTATAATTTCTTTTTTAAATTTTTATCTTTTATATAATATTCTTTTTAAAAGAGATAATCTCAAAGATCATAGAGAAGATATATATATAATTTCATTAACTATAATATTTGCTTTAATTTTTTATTTTATTAATGATTTAGATTTATCTCAAGTTTTAGTTAGTATCTTAAGCAGCATTAGTACATCAGGTATTAGTAACCATTCTGTTCCAGGTAACTTTGGATTATATTTTATTATTTTAACTTTACTTGGCGGATCTGTTCTTTCAACTAGCTCAGGTTTAAAATTTATTAGGATTTATATTTTAATTAAAGCATTTTTTATGGAAATCTATAGGCTAGTTAAACCTAATGTAATGTTTAACACAAAAATTATGTTTTCTGAAAAAAAAATAAATAATGAAAATATCAAAATGTCTTTTTTAATATTTATTTTATTTTTTCTAAGCTTGTTTATCTTAAGTTCAATTTTATTATTTGATTATCTTGACTTTGAAAATACATTCAAATTGTCAATTTTGACTCTTACAAATACAGCGGTATCAAGGGTTTATGGTATGAGCGAAGTACAATTTTTAGACTTATTCACATTTTCAAAAATTTCAATTATTATATTTATGGTAATTGCTAAGATTGAATTACTTGCAATTTTTATATTCATTAGAAAGGTTTTTTTTAAAGATTAATTATGAGCAAAATACTAATAATTGGAGCAGGGGCAATGGGATCAGCTTTTACATTTCCATGCGTTGATAATAAACATGATGTTACCCTGATCGGATCTCCATTGGAAGATGATCAAATTGCAAACTTAAAAAAAGATAGTTTTCACAAACATCTTAATTGTAAGCTTTCTGATAAAATTGTATTTTTAAATTCCAAAAATCTTACCGAGGAAATTAAAAAAAATTATGATTTTATTGTTTTGGGTGTTAATTCAAAGGGGATAAATTGGATTTCAAACGAACTCAATTCATTAAATTCTAAGGCACCATTACTTTTACTTACTAAAGGTTTATCAATGAAAAACGATAAACTAGAAATATTAACAAATTTATTTAAAAATTCTAATATTTCTGCTGTAGCAGGGCCTTGCCTAGCTAAAGATTTATCTAAACGAAATAAAACCGGTGTAGTTTTCACTAATAAAAATATCTCTTCAGCCGAAGCCATAGGTAAGCTAGTAAAAACTAGTTATTATTTTATGGATTATTCTGACGATATTGTTGGAGTTGAAATATGTGCTGCGATAAAAAATTTTTATTCAATGGTTATCGGTTCTACAAAAGATCTAAACACAGCAGCTATATTGATGCAAAAATCTGTGATTGAGATGGGAAAATTTATTAAGCTATTTGGTGGTT
>MDTE01004472.1_pt1 | contig 20224 bp, 11 predicted proteins | sample 811231 | NCBI WGS metagenome assembly MDTE01 (sample SAMN05326651, study PRJNA326480) | marine metagenome | isolation source: seawater | place: Indian Ocean: Red Sea | collected 2010 | reverse complement strand
TTTCGATGAGTCGATCGTAAAACATTGGCATACGGTGCCAGTTATCTGATGGAAAAACGGTGTGGCGAATAAACAGGACTGCGAGGAGAATCGAGGCAAGACTCTGTATGCCAACCCAAACGTAAATCGGAAGATAATTTTGTTCCAACAAAATAGCTCCATCATACAATGACCAAGTCATTAATCCGCCTGAAATAAGGAACATAATGAGGAGATGGTAATGCGTAATTCGTGATGATGGAGAATAGTGGAGGTGATCTTCGTGAAGAAAAATTGCGAATCCGCAAACGATGAAAAAACAAGGGTATGCAATAAGCAGCCAGTGCGAAGGTTGAATGTTTGCAAGCCCTTCATGCCCTGTCCATATGGGGGCGATAGAAATGACTGAAAGGGCAGGAATCAGAACATAACCCACGAGCATAAATCGAGAATGCGGTTTGGAGTAGCTTCCAAACGCGAATCGGAAGACTTTGAGTGGATTCATCATGAAGAAGACGTTCAACAAGACGAGTGCAAACATGGCATCAACGATGTCTTCAGAAACGTGTTCTCTCGCTCTAAGGAAGCTAACGATTACATATCCCATTCCAAGAACAAGAAGCATCAAAAAGCGGAATGGAAGGGTCTTTTGAGGTGTTGCATTCCAACCCAATCTACGATTAAAATGTGAGAGAAGAGTTGTAGACATCATCATTGTACAAAAGACTGCAACAATGAAGGCAACTCCAACTTCAATCATTCCTGTAATATGACGTGTAAACCATGATGCTCCGACAAAAAATGCGCATCCAACCAGAACAAGTCCAGGGGCGTATGAAAATATGCCAACCTCTCCAGCATTCGTTTTCTGTTTGACAATATCCATTGACGAAGACGTTAGAGTGAGCAAAGCAAGGCACATGAGGATAATTCCAATACCTGATAATTCGACGAAAAGACTCCATTTTCCTGAATATATTCCAACATGTATGAACACTTGACCTATTCCATTAAGTTGCAAGAAATGCCGCATCGTTGTTTTCTCAAATGAAGGGATGTTGTAGACTAGGGGAAGTGTGTCGAATGCAATTCCAGCGAGAATCCCCATTACCGGTCCGAAGGCAAAAAGGGTGATGAGAACAAAGTTCATTGTTGATAACCGATCTTCGTTTTCAAAGAGTTCGTAAGGTGAGAAAAATGTCAACCAAGCGAGTAGAAATGTCAAAGCGATGAAAAAAAACATCGAGGAGGTAAACAGTTCAAGGTATGAACCGGCGAACTTTCCTCTTTCCTCCATACCCCTGCCTCACGTTACATTCAACAGTCGAGTAAGTCCCAACTCATGTCTTTCAATATCAACCACAACGTCTGCACCCGGTATGAGTAACAACTTATCCTCAGTATCTAAGGCAAAGACGCCTACACCTGTCTGTTCACACATCACACGTAATTCTCGTCGACACGCTTGCTGATGAGAATCCATGTGAACGAGAGGTCGGAGATCGACAATAACAGTGTCTCCATGTACAATACGTTGTGCGATATCTCGTGTATGAATTCGATGTTTTTCATCGGGTTTAACATAACGTAGAGCTCGATTTGCTCGAATGCTCGGCTGAATTCGATGGCTTGATAGGTCGTGAAATGGTTCTCCATCAGGTGTTAATGGTCCGCTCCAATCCTGAGTTGTCTGTTCGACCATTCTTTCAGGCTGCAATTCTTCAACAATGGGTTCCAAAACTTCTGTTGGTGAGTTTGTAAGTTGTTGATTCTGTACGTCTTTCCGAATTTCAGAATCTCTGGGTAGAACACTTGCATCCGGGTCGGGAAGGCCGAAAAATTGCCACAAGTTACCCATTTGCATCACAAGTCCAAATCATCCAGTAGGCTGGAGAGATTTGTGTCAGGTGCAGATGTTGTAGGCATTGAAGATGTCGGTTGATACGCTGGAGCAGGGGCTTGATTTGCAGCGAGATATTGTTCTCCGTAGTAGGCCCACTGTTCCATTGTCCATCCCTCAGGTAACCCTGTAGCAGGCAAGGGTGGGCCTTGATTAGCGACAGGTTGTTCCATTAAATCAGGTTGTGCTTGTGGTTGAGGCTGAGCAGTTTGTTCGTAGGCAGGCATTTCTGCTGGAGAATAACTCGGTAGTGGAGTTGAATCCCATGCTTTACTTGATGGTGTCTCTAAAATCTCAGGCTCAGCACGGCGAGTGATGAGAAGGAAGGACGCAAGTACAATCACCAATCCAATCAAGCCCAAGATTACAAATGACATCGTTTGTGAAACTCCAAGAGTCTCGCTAAATTCTTCAATGAATCCTTCCGGAGGTATTTCAGAAACTTGTATGGTAATGATCATGGTATCAGTCGAGAGATCATCATCGGTTATTGTCAGGTTGATGGTCCATGTTCCAGCAGGTAAATCAGTAATTGAGACTGATGGGCCTGACTCTCCGAGGTCTTGTTCACCACGCCATTCAAACTTCCAAGCGTAAGCCATGTTCAGCAAATCGGTATCCGTGTCGTTTGTACCTATTGAACCTAGATTGAGGGTGTCACCTTCCATGAGATTATCAAGGGCCCCTTCAACGTACGAGATGTTGGCACCCGGTATTCTATTTCGAACTTTGACAATTGCTGATAGTGACGCCATTGCACCATCATCATCCTTCACCCAAGCGGTGACAGTATGGTATTCCGGGTCACTTTTTGTCCAGGTGTATTCAAAATGTGTCCCACTAACATCGCAATCGTTCTGCATGTTTCCATCAAGATCAGCATCACGTGTTGCGTCAATGTCCCAACAAACTTCCAAAGAATCTATGTCAGAGGCAGTGTCATCAACTAAGACGTCGAAAACAACCTTGTCATCTTCTTCGACACGGTACTCACCACTTTCACCAACTCCGATGATGGCTTTCTCGAAATTCTCTTCTGCAGTAATGATTGGTGCTACGTTTTCGATGGTTACCTTGGCAAGAGAGGTAGATGAGGATGCACCATCGTCATCAACAGCACGAACAGAGATGATGTGTTCTCCAGAAGTAGGCCACGATGTTGCAACATCCGAAGCTGAACCATCTGTTGATACAGTGAAGTTTTCGAGCACGTTGCTGAGATTCCAGTCGATGATTAGACCGTCACGATCGTTGAGTGTATCCTCTCCTTGGGTGCGTAGAATAACAGTTTGGTCCTCTTTGAGAACCCATGTTCCATTCGCATCAAATGGGGTGTTGACGCCAGCAATCCAAACTTCGATTTCTCCAATTGTTGGAGCCACATTGAGCACTTGTATTGATGAAATCACTTCGGTTTGTTCTCCATCATCATCGGTCGCTATGGCCCGGATTGGTATTGTACCCTCTTCGTAAGGGGTGAAGGTACATGTTGGTTGAGTTAGCCCTTCTTGACAGACCAAATCAGGCCATGAAATACTCACTTGTTGACCCGATGGCGAGACAGTATCGATATCACCACTGTCGCTTGCATCAATGGTGATTGCAGTTTGCACAACCACTTCTGTTGGGTGGGTCAAATTGACATAAGGAGCTCGATTGAGAATCGTGATGTTGTTGACCAAAACGGTAGAATCAAGCTCGTTATCAGTCACGATTGTGCGTAGTTCCCAGTCCCCGTTATTTGACCAATTCCAGTACAAGGAACAATCAGGTGTCGTAATGACGTCGACCAAACCCGGTCGGGATTCAATTTCAAACCGGCATTCAACATCGCCACCGTCAGGGTCGAACGATGCGCTGGCATCGATAAAGACGTCCTCAAACGTGAAGTTACCAGTACTGATTGTGATGGATGCATTTGGGGCACGTCCGATGAAAATTTCAACCTGAGCTTGGTTGTTGCTTCGATTTGCATCCCCAGTAATGAGTTCGTCGGGATCGACTGTGAACGTTAGTGTCTTGTTTCCAATTGTTGTTCCTTCTGGAACAGTCCAATTGATGTCAATTCGCTGTTCGCTGTATGGCTCAATCGATGGAACAGCTTGTCGGATTGAACTGCCATCGGGTACAACGATCTCCATTTCTGTTGAGGGGGAGGTTAGTACGCCTCGGTTTTGTGCAGGAAGAGAGAAACTGAGTAGGTCACCAGGTAAGGCGTTGTATCCAATGGATTTTGAAAGTGTTACGACTTCGCCATCACGATCTCTTGTGACAATAATCGAATCTTCCTGAGCGACCAAATCAACTGCAGTAACGGACAAATCGACAACAATGGTTGCTACTCCGATTATTTTTTGTACAGGATCCCACACAATTACTCCATTACTTGTGAAATCATCGCTTGCAATGGTATCATCAGTAACGTTTGATACATTGATGGATTCTTCAATTTGACCAGTGGCGTTTGTGATCGGATTGAGGAGGTTGCCCGCCATCTCGTAACGTAATTGCAGATTTTTACTCACTTCAGGGATTCCATTGGGGGCAACAGAATAGGTTGCGTAGATTTTTGACATGGAGTCTGGAAGTGTTGCAATGAATTGCGTTTCGACCTCGATATCGACGTTTCGATCACCGGGATTCTTCCTCTTGTCAACGCCAAACGAGTCAGCAGGTTCGTAATCCTTCAGCAGCCAATCGATTGTGAAACCAGCAGCATTTGAAATTCGAATCCATGAATTGAATCGAACTGCTGGGCAATACCAATTGAATCCTGAATTTACACCAGTTGCATTCCATTCATTGACCTTGTAGGAATCATCACAACCCTCGTACAGTATGTTCTTTCCATCTTCAGTAGGTATTCCTTCTGCAGTAACTTGCCACGAGTTGTTTTCAGCTCCATTCGTGTCAAATTCTGTAGGGTCGAAATAACTTGACGAACCAGATACACTAGTTCCTGACATGAACGGCATATACCATTGGTCCCCAGTCCTCAATGGAAAATCATAGCGTTCTTTAGGAGGGTCGTAATACGTGTCGAAATTAATTGTACCGATGTCTTGGGTTAAGAAGCCAATATTGAATGGGGCAAAAGTAACATCAAGTTCAAATTCAGAATTAATCACAGCATGATCTCTTACGCGGATAATATCCTCACCCGTATAACCAATATTCAATCGACCTGAGACCCCCTCTAGGGTTGCACCACTGTTTCCTGAAGTGAAATCGCCTTCGATTTTCAATTTGTAAGCAAGCGTTAGAACTCCATCAAGCGTTATGAAAAAGATATCCTCGACTTCATACACGGTATCTCCAGTGAGTGTGTTGAGGCTTGCAGATACATTGGCTTGGGCAATGAGTTGAGCAACATCGAATTGAGTCTCATATGTCCATTTATCACCTATTCTCCAACTCGGAACATCTGTGGAACTTCCTGTCCCAGATGTTTGATGGACCACCTCAGATTCCTCGAGGAGGAGTTCTTCGTGAGTTACGACATGAGTCAGACTGGAAAAGGACAAGAGAAAAAGAACCAACAACACAACAAAGCGGTTCGCCATGAACAAGTGTTCTCTCCCTTGTACTTAGGAATTGTCAACTTGTGAGTCCAACCATTGTTGTCCGTAATGCTCCCATTGCTCTTGTGTCCAACCCTCTGGTAAGCCAGATTCAGGTAGAGGTGGCCCTGCTGGGGATGAATTTTGAGAGTGTTCATCATTGAACAAGCCTTCGACTGGTGGGTCTTGTGGGCGGTTCCTGCGAGCAGAGATTTCGTGCGGCATCAATCCAACTTCTTCATCACTAAATATTGCATTTTGCCGGTCATCAAGTCGCTCCATCGCTCGGTTATGACGTCCAGAACGTCGTTTCCGAGTCATGAGGCCTAAGAGAAGCATCATGAAGGCAAGAAGAGAAAGCTGGGCGACAGGCTCTGCTTCTTCTCCTACAAGTGCAGCGCTTAAATCCTCAACAATGGTTCGGTCGGGAGCTCCTATTTCGATGTTGATTGTTTGTGTTCCAGGGCGTTCTGGATTCTCATCCCAAGCGATAACCTGAATTGTATAGCTTCCTTGTTTTGTGAAGACATGGTCGATTCGCTTTCCAATCTTATCGGCATCATTATCTTTAACTCCATCTCCATTGCTATCGACTGATGTATCCAAATCCCATATGATGGTGACAAGGTCGAGATCGTTTATCGAATCAATTGTGCTCGTTGCATCAAGAACACATGTCTCCAACGCATTACAAACCACATCTTTCGTACGGACAATTGGAGGAATGTTCAGTACTTCAACGGTAAGCACTTCGCTGACACGTACACCATCATCATCTGTGACGTGGTAAATGACTGTATGCGCACCACTTGTGTTCCAATGCCATACGAGTTCATCACCGTAGACATCACAGTCATCATCTGCTCCACCGATGTCGTTTGAATCAATACCAGGATCAACATCCCAACAACGAATCAGTGAATCGTAATCAGAAGGTGTATCCGTAGCGTTCCCAACCAATCGAATTTCTTCACCTTCTGCAAGAGGCAACACCTCGCCAAGGGGCTGAACAACAGGCGGCACGTTTGCAACATTTACCCATCGTTCGTACGTACCACTGCTTGCACCTTCGGAATCACTGACTTCAAGACGCATACGATGAAGTCCTGAAGTCTCCCACATCATGTCAAATTCAGAAACTCGGCCATCAAAAGTTTTGATTAAATTTGGTTGAGCATCATCAGGCCACCAGCGATGTTTCAGGCTATCCAAGTCATCGATTGAGTCCAGTGCCTGACCGCGTAAGGTTACGACTTGATCTTCACGAACATGCCAAGTTTGTTGAACATCGAGTGGTAACGGGCCGCTGTCATTTGTCATTGTAACGGATAATCCATGTGGATTAATGTTGGTAAATCGAATATCAATGCTTGCAATCGTCATAGCGCTGTCATCATCAACACCAATTGCTTGGAATGTATGCCATCCTTCCGTAAGAGCAGTCGTCGTGCAAACACGAGTGTAATATCCTTCTTCGCAGATTGCATTTGGCCAATAGACATCAACAACTCCAGGGAATGGGTCCTCTGAATCTGTATCGTTTCCGTATGCATAGAGCGTTACCGGATGTTCAACTTTTACTTCACTTCTCGCACTTACGACCTCAATGTTCGGAGCACGATTGAGAATCACCACATCAAGAATAGTTTGAACTTCATCTTGCTCTTCATCTGTAATGGTTACTTCAATTGGATATTCCCCATCATTCGTCCATGTCCAGTTCAGCATGCAATCGATTGATTCAACTCGTGTCCAAGCTGAAGTACGGGTGCCATCGTACCAAGGAATGTTGAACAGACAAGAGACGTTACCTCCATCCTCGTCATAGCTTCCTGAAGCGTTGATGAGAGTTTCAACATTGGTGTATACTTCAATTGGTTCAAGCACCGCAGTTGGCAATCGTCCGACGAACAACTGAATCTCTCCGATGTCATTGTTCGGGTCTGCATCACCTGTGTTGAGTTGCACGGGATCTGCTTCCCATCGAATGGGTACATATTCAATCGTGGCATCTGCTGGCACGGTCCATGAGAAATTCACTTTGTGTGATTCGTAGGTTGAAAGCGATGGCAATGCAAGGTCGAAGGTGGATCCATCAGGATGATAGATTCTCAAATCCGTTGCGGTTGAGGATGTGATACCTTTGTTGACGACTGCAACCTCGATGGTTAATTCATCACCAGGAAGGACATTGTAACCAGAAAGCGAACTAACTGTACTTACAACCCCGCTCCTGTTTCGAATCACCACAGCCCGTTCTTCATCCGCAATCAAATCCAAACCAACGAGGTATTCATCAAGCGTGATTGTTGCTGCACCTACGAAATTACCAGATTTTGCCATAATTCCATGGCTGGCCCAGTCAGTGTTTGTTGCTGAGTAGTCTATACTATTACCAGAATCAATTTCCGTATTCGCAGAGCCGTTTGAGGTGGTATAGACGGTGGTTGTGGTGCCATCATAGCTAATATCGACGCCAACACCATCGATGTTTCCGTAACACGATGGGCTGAGGTGAACCCAAACGTCGAGTGGTGAATCGAGAGCTGTTAACGTACGTTCAGGAGCCACATCAATGCATGTTGGTCGGCTGCCTGGATCACTGTTGCTTTCAAAACCAGTTGCGCCAACCGGAATGTATTGCTTCAGTCGAAAATCGATGGTAAGTCCAACGTCTTCTTCAGCATGGCGCCATGCATAATTATTGACAGCAGGGCAATACCAACGGTAGCCAGTTGAAACGCCATCGGAGTTCCAAGAGGTCAGTTCGTACGAAGCGTCACATCCGCTATATGCAATTCCCGCACCAATTGTGTTCCGTGGTTGTCCAATCTTCGTAACTTCCCATGTTGTTGTGTTTGTATCAGTCTCGGGAGGCGGGAATGGCGTAATGTAATCACTTTGACCCGACCATTGTGAAGAAGCTGTTGTCAGTGAAGTCCAACGTTCTCCGTATCGGAGTGGGAAATCATACGCTTCAGTAGCAGGACTGTACTCGTTTGTGATGGTAATGTCTCCAAGAATTTGGGTCAACGATCCAATTCCATAAGGTATGAATTTGATGTACAAATCCAGATCATTCTTGACGGTTGCGAAATCGCTCACTCGAAGATATTCGGTTTGCGTGAATTGAATTTCTGCGTTACCTGTATAACCTTCAAGTTCGACCCCGCTTTTATCAAAATCAGCAGTCATACGAAGTTTGTAGACCCATTCTGTTCGATTATCAAATTGAAGTTCAAGAATGTCGATGACTTCTGCTGTGGAATCGCCACGAATTTCACCAACACTAGCGGATACTCCTGTGTCAGCAATGAGTATTGATGGGTCAAAGGTTCCTGAATAGATCCATTTGTCGCCAACTCTCCAGGTCGGCAAATCGCTTACACCAGGGTCGGTTCCGCTTCGTTGAATGTTTTGATTTTCAACAAGTTGAACATGGTGCTGAATCACAGGGATTTGGCTGAAACCGAGCATCAATGCCAGAACGAGCAGGGTCAAGACACGTGGCTTGAGCACTCCGCCCATGCAGAGGCTTCAACCTTCTTGCACATGAAAGGTGCGACGAAGGTCTCACAGAAGGTCTGCAAGTTCGTCCTTGATGATTTCAACTGCTTCCAAGATTTCGTCCTTATGTCGGGCACCGGTAATGACCATTTTACCGCTACCAAAGATAAGACAAACAACCTTTGGATAGTCGAGTCGGTAAATGAGTCCAGGGAATTGTTCTGGCTCATATTCGACCTTATCGAATGGAAGGTGGAATGTGAGGTTGTTGAGGTTCAACTTGCGTGGTTCTCCAGCAAGTGGAGCACCTGTGAATTTGTCGTTTCCATCGTAATCTTCAGGATAATGAAGTGCATAGGTTGCAACCATGTTTTGGACTTCGATTTCGACATCTTTGAGATCCCAGGTTGTAATTCCAGCAGCTCGAAGATCCTTAATCATTCGATCGATACCAGTGTGAATGTTGTCCTCGTCTTTTCCTCCAGTACAGACAGCGCGTCCAGAGCGGAACATGAGGATAGCGAGTTTAGGATCGGTGACACGGTATACGACACCAGGGAATTGTTCAGGCTCGTACTCACAGTTAAGTTGAATTGCAATATCTGGGAGGTCGAGTTCTTCAGCTACACGGGTACTTGCTACTACATTGACAACAGTCAATCTCTCTTCATCGGTGGTCATTGTTTGCGGCTTTTCAACCCCCTATATAAATGAGAGGCACTCCCTTTGATTGGATTCCTTTCATCAAAGGTTCTCATGAGAATGGTTCCATTCGAAGGCCTTCGCAGTTAAATTTTGAAATAAATGCTCGACCACCTTCCATCTCGATTGCATCTACAGTTTGCTCAGGATTTCTTGTCAATGCAATCATGCAACCTCCTCCGCCCGCTCCAGTCAATTTTACGCCAAGACTTGATGGTGCAGCGGCGCGGATAAGCCGTTCAAGTTCAGGAGAAGACACGCCCAATGACCTCAAAACGATATGATTCTCTGTCATTGCTTGACCAACAGCTTCCATATTTCCTTGCTGTAAAGATTGAATTCCTCTACGGGCTATCGCACCAATTGTTTCGAGCTCGATTCTGCGTTCTGGAAAAGTCTGGATAAGCTCTGCGACTTGCTTGACCATGGACGTCGTTGACCCATGCATACCTGTATTTCCAACGACAAGAGCAACATCTTCGGGAATATTGGCTTCAAAGGTATGCAGATGCCATTGCTGGGTTTCACCGTTGACTTGCATGGTTCGAGTTTCGATAAAATCGAGATGTTCTTCTATGGTATCAGAGAGGACAACAAACCCACCAAAGGAACTTGTTGCAGTATCCATTGGACTCGCTCGACCGCCTTGTGCTTCTGCTTCTGCCAAATGAGCGAATTTGCTCGCTTCAAGCGGGTCAATAGAGCCTTTACGAATCTGTTGAAAAGCTCCACAAAGAGCAACGGAAAGGGCTGCTGATGATCCTAGGCCAGATGCTTTAGGAATCGTTCCACGAATGCGAATGTGGTGAGGTTGATCGTTCACAGGTGGTAGTTGCTTGCGAATGAATTCAATGTGCGGGTTTTTGGTGGCATCGAATGCTCTTCCATCAAGGCGCCAAGAGTCAAATGTTTCCTCTGGCTCAACTTCAATCACCATGCGTTGATTGATACTGCATGCTAAAGCAGGTTGGCCGTAGACGACTGCGTGTTCACCGAAAAGAATGCACTTTCCAGGTGCGCTTGCCTTGACCATGTTCCTTGCAGACCTATCTGAACCATTAGGATTGGTATTGGTTCCATCGTTGGGTTGAAGGATTGAATGCGCTTGGGTCGTATCATGATGGAACATCCACTCGACGTGACCTATGCAGGAATCAAAGGGTATTATCTCCTTCTTGTTCTTGGTGGAATCTCGATTGCGTTCTTTGTATATCAGGTGCAAAAAGCGACACGATTGGTCCTTCTGGGAGCTCCTGACAAGCGGTTTGATTCTTGGGGCAAGCGATTGAAGGAGACCCTAACAGTTTGGCTTGGGCAACGTAAAGTTTTGGAGGATAAAGTCGCTGGAACAATGCACGTCTTGATGTTCTGGGGATTCCTCATGCTGTCATCGGACATGCTCGATTTAGCAACTGCGAATCGATTTAGTGAGCACGTCCTTCCAGAATCACTGAACGGGATATGGAACGGAATGGTTGAGCTTGGTTACACGAGCGCCTTGATTGGATGCTTCCTTGCATTGAATCGAAGAGTGTTGTTCACACCTGAGAAATTGAAAGGTAAGTCCCAACTTGAAGGAAACGTCATCCTTCTCTTGATCATGACCATCTGTACCACTTCCTACATCGTCGAAGCCGGTGAGGACCCACATCCTACTTGGGAGATGATTGGAGCATGGGTTGCTGACACCTTTGCCCCATCCCAGGCTACAATCAATGCTGCTTATTGGGCACATATGGTCGCTATTTGCACGTTCTTGTTCCTTATTCCACTTTCAAAGCACATGCATCTGGTTATGGCACTTCCAAACGTTGCATTCTTTGACACCGAACCGATGGCAAAGATGCGACCACTCGCTACCGATGAAAGTGGTTCCGCTGTTTCATTGGAAGAGCTTGATCTCGAATCCTTTGGTGCAGCCAATTACACGCAATTGAGCTGGAGAAGTCTCATCGATGGTTGGGCTTGCACATCTTGTGCACGCTGTCAAGATGTCTGTCCGGCATATGCAAGCGGTAAGGCACTGAACCCAATGCAAATCGTTCATGATGTCCGAAACTATGCGAATGAACACGCTTCGCAACTCTTCGCTGGAGAAACTCCTGAGGAGGATATTATTGCACGATTTGGAGAAGAGTCGATATGGGCATGCACAACATGTCACGCCTGCGTGGACGTCTGCCCGGTCAACATTGAACACGTGCCAAAATTAACGGATGCACGACGCCATCTGATGATGGAGCGAATGGAGTTTGATGAGGCGGTTGAAGATACGATCATGCCACTGATGGCAACCATCGAAAATTTGGAATCCGATTCAAATCCCTATGGTTTACCATCACACGAACGAGGGGATTGGGCTGCAGATCTTGATGTCAAGGTTGCTGAACCAGCTGAATACATCTATTTTGCAGGATGTGCAGCATCTTTCGATGAACGCAACAAGAAAGTTGCAAGAGATACCATTTCCATCATGAAGGAAGCGGGTCTCGACGTCGGTATTCTTGGTATGCAGGAAGGTTGTAGTGGTGATGCAGCTCGACGTGCTGGTAACGAATATTTGTTCCAGATGCTTGCGGAAACGAACCTCGAGACATTCAATGAACTCGGCGTCAAGAAAGTTGTCGCATCATGCCCACATTGTTTCCACACGCTTGGAAAGGAGTACAAGGATTACGGTGGTGAAGATATTGAGGTTATGCATCATTCCCAATTGATTTCACATCTTCAAAGCGAAGGGAAACTCCCGCAACCAGAACATGATGGCTCAGTTACCTATCACGACCCCTGTTATCTTGGTCGAATCGGTGGCGAATACGATGCACCTCGAGACGCGATTGGAGGTGTTGATATCGAAACCGAACGTCATGGACGTGGTTCATTCTGTTGTGGTGCTGGTGGCGCTCAGATGTGGATGGAAGAGCATGTGCCTGAAGGCAATGATCGTGTCAACATCATTCGAGCGAAAGAATTGGCCTCAACAGGTGCCGATACGGTTGCTGTTGGTTGTCCGTTCTGTTCGACTATGGTGACCGATGGATTGTCTGCCATCGATGTTGAGATGGACGTCAAGGATATCGCTGAATTGGTTTGGGAACAAATCAAAGCCAATGATGCGAAGATCGAAGAAGCAAAAGCTGCTTGAAACAAACAGTTGAGTGGAATGAATCAAGAGGCACTGCTTGCTTGGTATCGACGTGTCCAGCGGCCACTACCTTGGCGACTTAACCCTTCACCATGGTCGATTCTACTCTCCGAAATCCTGTTGCAACAAACACAGATGGAGCGTGGTATTTCATACCATGCGAAACTGTTGGAGCGTTTTCCAACGCTTCAAGCCATGGCAGAATCTGATGTCGATGAGGTGCTTCACCTCTGGCAAGGAGCTGGATATTATTCTCGAGCACGTCGATTGCATGCATTATCAAGGCAAGTTGTAGAGGATTACAACGGTGTGCTGCCAAGCGAATATGAAGAACTACTGGAACTACCAGGAATCGGCCCATATACAGCTGCAGCAGTTGCATCAATCGCTTTCTCGAGACCGGTTGCTTGTGTCGATGGAAACATTCGCCGCGTTATGGCTCGCCAAACGAATCAAGAAGACCCTTCTTCTCAACAAATTCAATCCTATGCTGATGAGCAGTTGCTTGAATCCGCACCTGGTGATTGGAATCAGGCGATGATGGAATTGGGAGCACTTGTCTGCAAGCCACGTCGTCCTGCGTGCAAAGAATGCCCCGTTGTTGATACATGTCTGGGGCGTTCTCGAGCAGATGTTCTTCCACTGGCAAAGACAACGAAAAAGAAAAAAATCGAATACAATTGTGTGGTCCGAATAGACGAAAAAGGCCTACCTGAATTGCATCAACGCCCCAACAACGGCTTGTTCGCTGGCTTATGGGGTCCAAAAATGGGAAGCGATGTGAAGACGAACAAGAGCGAGTTTGTAGGAACAATCCGCCATCTTCTATCGCATCGTGAGTTGATTGTTTCTGTATGGAGATCGAATGGCTCAAATGGAATTCATCCTGAAACAGTGGCACTATCAACTCTCGATCGACGAATTCTTCAATTGGTTGGATTGCTCTGAAACATCCCAAGTGAATGAGGCAAGACAACCCATTAGCGCAAAAAAGAGAACAAATTCAGCTGGTGCTGCGACATTTATCCATGGTTGAAGTTGATCGAGTGGAATCATATCGGATTCCAAACCGAGTTCATTGGTCCTTTGCTCAATTCCTCTACCAAGAGAAACAGTCATCACAATCAGCGATGAAAGGGCGACAGCCAATGAGACCATTCGGAGTTGTCGCCCGCGCCGATTTGGATTTTCCAGTGAGAAGTGAGCGAGAAAAGCCCATGCAAAGCCTCCATGAAACACAACAATCGATGTGTAGACATGAATCTCAAGATGATTGTACATGTCTGCAAATGCCAAAACTGCTAAATGAATTGAACTGACCACTCCCAGTATTGTTGCAACAAAGAGGATTCTTTTTCTTGCACTATGGACAAATAAGACATGCAACCGAAGTGCAAGTAAACACTGCACTCCTGCTGATAAAAACAATCCACACGTAAACACAATCCGTTCAACACCTGGATAATCCGCCTCCGAAATGAAGAATGGTATGTCGCGGTAGTTTCCCATGAGGAGATGGATGAATACTGCGCTAATTACCGTGCATAGAGGCATCAGCCAAGCCAATCTTACGAGATAATTGTCTTGAAGTACGTATGAAGAGAATCGGACGCCTTCTTTGGAACGTATGTCCAAACCCCTCATCAGTACTTCCTGTAGGTCTCAACGTATCAATCTTCAAGTGAGAGTGGCGACACCGAAGGGATGTTCCCATGCCACTACGAGTGCACGATACACGACGACGCGAAAAGGTTGATTTCACAACCCAATCGCCAGGAAGGGTCTCGATGTATGTCTGTGGTGTAACCGTTTACGACAACTGTCACCTTGGTCATGCTCGATGTTACATTGCCTTTGATCTTATACATCGATGGCTTGAAGCATCAGGTTATGATGTAGATTATGTACAAAATTTCACCGATATTGATGATAAAATCATTATCCGTTCGATTGAGTCCGGCGAAGATTGGCGAGAAATCGTAGAACGGAATATTGGAACTTATTTCGAAGATATGGATGCATTGAACATCCTTCGAGCTGATCATTACCCTCGATGCACGGAGTATGTGGATTCAATGATTCACATCATCGAGGATTTGATCGAAAAAGGTCATGCGTATGTTGCGAACGATGGCGTTTACTTTCATGTTGATTCTGCGCCGGAAAAGTATGGTCAACTTACTGGACAATCAATCGATGCTGTTCGGCAGGGTGCAGGGGGACGAGTAGGTGAAACGGGTTCAGGGAAACGCGATCACAAAGATTTCGCTCTTTGGAAACAAGCAAAACCTGACGAACCAACTTGGCCATCGCCATGGGGCGAAGGTCGCCCGGGTTGGCATATTGAATGCAGCGCTATGAGTCTCGATCACTTCGGAACCTCCTTTGACATTCATGGAGGCGGCCATGATTTACGATTCCCCCATCATGAAGCTGAAATCTTCCAAAGTGAATGTCATACAGGCCACGCTCCGCTTGCTGGTTATTGGTTGCACAATGGATTTGTCAACATCGATGGTGAAAAGATGAGCAAATCGCTGGGGAATTTCTGGACCATTCGTGACATCATTCAGAAGGTTGATCCACTGGTTCTACGCCTTGCTTTGGTTAATGCGCACTATCGTTCACCAATCGATATGAACGAACAGCTGCTCAATGATGCTCAACGGAATCATGACCGAATTCTCCAAGTATACGCATCAGCATTGCGCATGGCTAGTGAAGGACGTCAACACACACTCCCAACTCCTGACATGGCGAGTTCTGACCCTTTGGCAAAGACTCTTGGTTTGCTTGAACGGCTCGCAGAGGGTTTTGCACAGGCTATGGATGATGATTTCAACAGCCGTGAAGCAGTCGCAAAGGTTCTTGCTGCAACCAAACAATTGCAACAAGTCATGACTCTAGGAACGGATGATGGTGATAAGCGAGCCATTGGCACCTATGCAAAGGAGTGGTTGGAAGAAACAGCAGGCTCTATTCTTGGTATTTTACCATCTCCAGACGTTTTACTGGCAGAGCCTATTGAAGATCCCCGACGAGCCGAGATTGCAGATCAAGTTGAAGCGTTACTGGTTGAACGAAGTGATGCTCGAGCAAGTAAGGATTGGCCACGTGCAGATGCAATTCGAGACCAACTCAATCAACTCGGGGTTAGCGTAACTGATACTGCAGATGGCCCCGTCTGGGAACTCAAATGATTATTCTTCTTCCATCGAAGGGGGAGGAGCAAGTGGCGGTAATTCAGGAACGAACTGTTTCTTTTCATCTTGCCATTCCTTTTCGATGATCACCGTTTGGTCAACACCGACTTCCTCTTCCTTTTCCTCTTCGGTTGCCCGAGTGAGTATTCCTACAGCAAGAAGGAGAAGAATGACGATGACAACAAGAAGTGATTTCGGTCCAATAAGAGATGACTCTTCGTTTGAAGCATCTTCGACATCTTCACCGATGATGCAGTTTGGAGGACAGTCTGAATCTCTTCCCGAATCTCCACCTGTATCAGGATCAGTGTTTTGATTTGTATCATCTGTTTTATCATCGTCGGTGTTTGTTGAATCTCCTGTGTTATTTTGTGGTTCGAGGACTACATTCACGCCGGTACGGTCACCATTTTCCATCGGGATGTTGTAGAATTCTTCGACTTGTCCTAGTTGAATATGGGTGTTCGCATGGGTTGAGCCAGTGATGATTCCGAAGTGTCGTGTATCGCCTGTGGTGAATATACTGTTGAGAACATTGCCCTGCATGTTAGAATAACTGTCTGTACTTGATGACCACGTAGCTGCAATATCATCAGGATTGAGTGCCATAGCCATTTCCATATCAGCGAGAATACGCGCCCATGATTGTGTACCTTCTGGAATCGAACGATCGGTGACATCAACGGCTTTGTTGAAACCAGGTCCTTCGACCAACTCCCAATCATCGCCTTTGAGTTGGGACATCAGGTCAACATCACCGAACACTGGTTGCCCGTTGACAACGGTAAGTCGGACATCAGCATCGATGGCTTCAATCAAATTTCGATATGGATCTTCATGGAAGGTATCGATGACCACTAGATCAGCATACAATCCTTGATTGATGGTTCCAACGAAACCATCCCAGTTGCTCGCAAGTGCTGGATTCTTCGTGACCATTGCTGCAAGTTCGTAATCAGAAAAGTAGGAATCAAGATTGTTTGAATTCCAAAGATCAGCAATCTTCAGCTCATGTAGGGCATTCTTTGAACCGCTTGGCCCCCAGTCAGGAGCAAGAGAAATTCGGACACCGGCTTGGTCAGCTGCGACGACATCGGTAGTATCTCCGTAAAGAAGCAGATTTGAGAGTGGTGACCAAGCGAGGTCGGCTCCAACTTCTCCCATTTTCTGAAATTCTGTGGGTGTTAAAGCTGTTCCATGAATCAAAACTAATTCTCCTACGAGCAAATTGTTCTGAACAAGGATGTCAAACTCGGCGCGACTTTCCTCATCGACTCCTTCAGCAAGGTGCAGATACCATGCTTTCAAACTTCCACTCTGGTTGCCAGATTTCACGTGGCCACCGACATAATCGGATTCAAGGGTTGTGACTTTGGTGTGAATCCCATCACCGCCGAAATTGTACAATTCGATGTTTCTCGATAACATACTGTCCCATGCGTCGGTGTTGCTGGAAGGTGAACCTTGAATCGATGTAACGCCTCCAGCAACAGCCATAACTTCTGCATACTTCATTTGTTGATCCGCCATGTTCCACATCGAAGATGATTGGACAAAGGTCTTCATCCAAGAGATGTCGCGTTTGTAGTTCGGGTTGTTCTTCCACTGGTTTCTGTTCGAGTAACCACCTTCATCCGACTTGTCGGGTGTATGAACCTCAAAGTCCCAGAGAGGAATATGATTGTAGTGAACGTGATTGTGAGTGTCGATCAATCCAGGATAGATTGTACCGTTTGTATCAACGACGGGTACATCGGTTAGGTCAACGTTTTGAGGAATGTTCTGGCCTGACCATACGGCTGCAATTTTCCCATCTCGGACCAAAACATTGCCATCATTGATCACATTATCTTCATCGTTCATGGTTACGACGCGTCCCGTCAGGAGCATAGATTCAACATAACCTCCATCACTAATTCCAAAGCAACCAATCATGTTTTGAGCAACACCAAACGATTCGTCTTGTGCGTATCCAGGGGTTGGTGGTCTGACTTTCCAAATGGAACCATTGTCAAGCGGAATGTAGGAATTTCCGTACCATGAATCTCTTGCAGGATACGATAACGCGTCAACGAGCGTCCCATCATCTGTGTAGAGATTTACGGTATCTCCGTCGTAGTAATCCAGTTCAATCCGTGAAGCGTTAATGAATACTGAAACATAGCCACCGGGCTGAATTACAGTGTTGCGTGCGAGTTGACAAGGTGCGCTTCCACCATCGGCAATATCGTCCAAAACCCAGTTCGAAATATTGATTGGGTCCGAAGTTGGGTTGTGCAACTCGATAAATTGGTCCGAAAATTTACCATATTCTCCATCCCCATTCCAATCGGTTGCATTGTAACAATTCGAGCAAGTCTCGTTATCCATCATCCCGTTTGGTGAGGCTAAAATTTCTGAAATAATGATGGATTGCGGTGAAGAATTTGAGTCGTCTGTATCTTCAGAAACTCCAAGTGGAGCAGCAAGAACTCCTAGGAGAAGAAATGCGACAAGGAGCGATGACACTCTGCTCATGTTTGATGCTCGACCATTGAGCACATCAACCCGTCGATTGGCAACTTTGGTAAAATGCATGAGCACTTATACTGTGACCAGTAGGGTGGTACATGGCAACTGTGGAAATGCACGAATCATCTTTTAGCGATATCGTGGAAGGAAATAACCTCGTCATTATCGATTTTTGGGCAGAGTGGTGTGGGCCATGTCGTGCTTATGCACCAGTTTTCGAACGCGTATCAGAGGAATTCCCAGACGTCGTTTTTGCCAAAGTGGATACTGAAGTTGAACAAGCACTCGCTGGCTCTTTTGGAATTCGGTCCATTCCCACAACAATTGCTTTCAAGGAAGGGATTGGTGTGTTCATGCAACCTGGCGCATTACCAGAAGACGCACTGCGTGATTTAATTGAGAAACTTCAAGGATTGGATATGAACGAAGTGCGAGCAGAACTCGAAGCACGAGAATCATAGAACACAGCATCAGGCAAAAAGCGTCATATGTCGGATGCGAGACGGAGGAATGATGCGAAGCATCTTCCTGCTGGTCGTTTTTCTCCTACCTTCCCTCCTTTCAGGATGTTTTGGTGAAGACCTCTACAACGGCGGAGATAAAAAAACCGATATGGTTTATCTGGAACCTTGGGAACGGAAGAACGAAATTTACGACGATTCAGACGTTTTCTCGCGAGTCACAGAAAATGGCTCTTATGATGTTGGCCCAGTACAATCGATTTTTGTCCCAGTGCCGAGCATAACACTGGCTGATGGCGGGGCAGGTGCAGCAGGTGGAGCAGAAGTACATCTTGGTCTTTGGTTACCCGTAATCGAAGGCTGTGACTATTCATCAGCAGAAAATCTTAGCGAAGAGTGCCAAGTGCCAGTTATTGCAGAAATTGGTCCTTATTACAGCGATGGAGATGTTGATGCATTAACTCCGGCAAACCGATTGGGCCGTATGCTTATTGAAAATTATGTTCCGCATGGTTTCGGTGTTGCTCAGGTCTCAGTTTTCGGCACTGGAGAATCAAACCATTGCATGGATCTTATGGGAACTGATGAACAACGGGGAATTGACGCTGCAGTTACTTGGCTTGGTACACAGTCTTGGTCAAATGGCAACGTTGGCATCATTGGGAAGTCCTATGACGGTTCAACGCCATGGCAAGCAGCAACATTCGGAAATCCACATCTTGCAACAATCGTTCCGATGTCTGGTTTGATCGGGGTTCATGAGTTAATGTGGCGAAATGGTAGCATGGAAGCTCGTGGAATGATTATGCACAATGGTGTCTATGGTTCGTTCGGAATCGATGGTGATACGGAGGACAGTCATACACTCTGTGAAGGCTATCTTGAAGGATACGTGAATGGACCAGCGGCTTATCTTAGTGGTGGAATGGTTGACTATGCTGGTAACACCTACTGGACTGAACGTTCATTCCTTGACCGTGTCCTCCAGAATTATGAAGGCTCAGTATATTTGATTCAAGGAATGCAAGATTGGAACGTCGATCCGCACATGTCGTTCCCTGTACATCAACAAGTGGCTGATGCTGGAATCGAAATCAAAACTCTTGCAGGACAATGGGCGCATGATTACCCCGATCGTGTCGAAGGACACTCTTCACAGGGAGTCGGACGCGGGGCTGAGGCATATCCATACACGCTACGATGGGACTGGGCTGACGAAATGTTGTATTGGTTCGATTGGTATCTGAAGGGTGAAG
>MDTE01183506.1_pt1 | contig 20225 bp, 17 predicted proteins | sample 811231 | NCBI WGS metagenome assembly MDTE01 (sample SAMN05326651, study PRJNA326480) | marine metagenome | isolation source: seawater | place: Indian Ocean: Red Sea | collected 2010 | reverse complement strand
GTTTGCTGATGGCAATCAGCTCGATGGCAATAGCCCTCTTGAGTCTATGGTTGTGGATGCATTCACTCAAATCGTATTTGGGTCAATTGGTTTTCACTTAAAGAATGATGCATATGCTCAGTTAGTTTCGGTTTTCCAAGTCTTTGAATCTGTTGGTGTCCTTGCAGAATCTGGTGGTTATGCATCTATCACTAACTCTGCTACTAACTTTGGTTTTGAAGGTCTAAAAGCAGTAGGTTTCTCTGAAAATGTCCTTCCAATCTTTTCTGGTGGTCAAGTATCTAGTATCCAGAATATTACTAAGACGGATATTAATACTGCTCCCAGTGATATTGTTGGCACAGAGTTTACAACAGAATCTGGTGGCACTGCAACTAGAGTGACAATTGAGGTTTCTATTGTTGATATTGGTAAATTTGAAAGAGGTCAAACAGTTACTATTAATGGTCACGTTTCAAACCTCAACATCAATGGTAGTGGAAAAGTTATTGATACTGTAGATTTCCAAAATAACAAAATTAGTATTATTGAGCAAACTGCATTTGATGCAGTTAATTTTACAGCAGGTGGCACTACTGGTGATATTGAAATTGCTACAGGATCTGTTTTCACAAAAATCAATGTAACAGGTTATCAGGCACCACCTATTCCAAACTATGTTTTAAAGATTCCTGGTCTAGGTCTAGACCCAACAGGGAATGAGCAGGTAGTTGGTGAGGTATTGTCATATGATGCTGGAAACTTTACGGAGTTTACTACCAACTTCCCGTTAACAGATGCACAAATTGCTAACATTGCAAATAATTCATCTGCTCAATTGTTTGCACCATCTACGGTAAACAGTTCTTCTCATACATTTGAGTATGTTGGCACTGGCATCAACTATACTGCATTCCCACAGAATGGTGGTATTACTGACCCAGCAAAACAAAATGTAGAGGTCAACTCTGGTAAGACTTATGTCAGTGCTACAGACCAGAGTGGTAACTTCAGTGTTGGTCCTTTCTTCAATGTAAACCTTAGAAGTGGTAAGGTTACATTTAATGGGTCTGTTGCTCTTGGTGTCCTAGATTCTTTACAACTCAAGGGGTCCCCTGGTGTCCCAATCTTTGAATTCTCTCCAGACAATGAATTGGGTGGTGCGGTAAACGCAGCAGACACTGTGTTGCCTACACAAAAAGCAGTTAGAGATTATATCAATAAGACTTCTGTCTTAGGAAATTTCATTGGTCTTAATAAAGGCACATCAAGTATTCCTGGTCTTATTGTCCAGTTGGATGCTAGTGGTAAAATTGATTCATCTCAAATTCCACAAACATCAACTTTTGTTGTCTACACAGTAGAAACAGAAGCAGAGCGTTTGCAGCAATATATTCCTATTGCTTCAAAAACTATTGTATCTAATACAATCACTACAATCACTCTTGATAGTGTTGCTAACTTAACTGATGGTTTATTACTACAGGGCAACAATATTCCAGCAAACTGCAGAATTGCCATTGGTGGTATTGATGTAGTTAATAAAGTTATTACCGTTGACCAAAATCTACCAACACTAACTGCTGGAGATACTATTGGTTTTATTGGTGATGCGCTGAAAGCTGGTGATATTGTTATTCAGAAAAATGAGGCAGATGGTGACCCACTGACTCTTTTACAAACTTGGATTCTAACTGCGTTACCAGGCACAGATGCAAATAACTGGGAGTTAATTGCTCTAAACCAATTAGATGCAGCTGCTATTGTATCTGGTATTATCTCTCCATCCAGACTTGGTAGTGGTGTTGCTAATGACGACACTTATTTAAATGGTCTCAATAAATTTACACCTGTTGTAAAAGGTATTCAACCTCCAAGCGGATCCGCTATTACAGTTGGTGGCACAGCAGAGATTATTAAAAAGACTGGCACAGCAATAGATGTCTCATCTATTACATGGGCATCAGATGAAATCACTGTAACTACTGCCACTACACATTTACTAACAACTGGTGATTACGTTGAAATCGAGTCAGTAGTTCCTGATACATTCAATAGCACTTATCAAGTAACGGTAACATCTACTACTGAATTTACTGCTAGTAGAATTGGCAATCCAGGTAGTTATCTTTCTGGAGGCACCGTAACATCTGGTGTATTGAATGAAAGTGGATTCGTTGAATTAGATGTAAATGCTGCCGAATATAGCTCAGGACAATCAAGTGGGTCTAGTAGTTTAGGTGTTGCGAGATATCTTTACGATAGATTTACACTTGACACTCAAAATGTAGTTGATATTCGTGACAAAGGTATTACACTAGGTAAACTTCAAAACATCAACCCAAAAACCCTTCTTGGTAATGCTGGTGCTTTACCAGCAAACCCAGAGGAAATTGAAATCGGTATTGGTGTTGCTGGTGTAACAACTTTCCAATTCAGTGAAGTAAATAATCGCTACAACATATTTGATGAAGGCACTAGTCAAGATTTAGGAGATAGACCAGATTTACAATTGGTGCCTGGTAAAGAGTATGTTTTCAGACTAGCAGTTCCCAATCATCCACTTAATATCGTAACATCACCTGGCACAGTAGGTGCTAATCTGTATAGTAATGGAGTGCTTGGTAATGGCACTACTAACGGCATTCTAAGATTTACAGTCCCTCAGGATGCACCTCCATATTTGTATTATCAGTCAGGTAATGATGTAAATAATTTTGGCACAATTAAGGTTGTCAAAATTCCTGACAATCTTGAAGTTGTAGATAGCACTACTGCAAATGCAATTGTTGTTGATAGTTTTGGTGTCAATTCTGTGAATACAGCGAAGTATTTGATTCAAATGAAGAATACTTATAATAACTACATTCATTCTACTGAGTTATTAGTGTTGCAAGATGGCACTGACGCATATCTGTCAGAATATTCAACCATTATCAATGATAGACTTCTCGGTAGTTTTAGTGTTGCTATCAATAGTGGCAATCTAGAATTAATTTACACGCCTGCCCAAACGGGGACTGACTATTTCAATAGACTAATCATTCAGAAGAATTATGTGCTATAATAAATAGTCACACGTTGTCATTAAACACTATGGATACTGTCGCACTGAAAGAAAATTTTCAAAATCAACTAAAAGAAATTGATGAGAAAATTGAGCAAATTCAAGGAGAATTACTAAAAGCCAAAGAATATAAAACTAAACTTCTTGGTGGTTTAGAAACTTTAGAATTGCTTTCCTCACAAGAAACTTTAGAGCCACCAATTCCCGATTCATATGTCCCTCCCGTAGAGGAAGGCACAAACGGCACAACGGTGACTAAGAAAGACGGCACTACCGAAAGAGTGGAATTGGTAAAAGGTAATTGATATAGAAACCCTTCTTATAAATACATAAGAAGGGTTTTTTTGTGTCCGATGGCAGCTATACCAATTAATTTGATTGTTGAGCAAAAAGCAGATTTTGAAGCTACATTTACTATTTCTGGCTCCAACAATGTTGCCATCGATTTGACCAACTATTCTGCTGCAGCAGTAATCAAGAAAAATTATTCATCTTCTACATCAACCAATTTTGGTATTGTTTTTCTTGACAGGACTGCAGGTAAACTCAAACTAACAATGAATGCTTTCAATACTTCTTTGTTGAAGGAAGGAAGATATGTTTATGACATTGTAATTACTTCAAATTCTGGTGTAAAAACTAGAGTGGTCGAAGGACAAGTAACCGTAACACCAGGAGTAACTTGATGGCGGAAGAATATAAAGTATCATTGTCATATGACAATGCTATTAATGTTAGTTTGGATTCTCAACTGAATAACAAAGTAGACTCAAATTTCGACATCTCAACAACGCAACTCGTGGCACAAACTGTAGAAGATTTAGGAAATGTAGATACATCTGCATTAGACAAACAAGGCACCACAACAGACAAGTATGTTTTGGTTTGGGACGCATCTCAACAAAAATATGCTTTTGTCAATCCTGATGCTGTGTTATCTGCTGCAGCAGATTCAACCACAACAATTCAACCTGGATTGCCACAAGACTTTATTGATAAGTTGGATGATGATTTAGACAACTTGATTGACGTGGACGCTGGTTCTTTCTGATGCTAAATAATAGAAGAAATCGTATCTTTAGGGAAAAATAAATGGCGGCACCAACGATTAAGTTTAAGAGGGGCTCGCAAGCAAACTTGCCCGCTCTTGCTGCAGGTGAGCCCGCTTTCGTTAATGATGAATACAATTTATATCTTGGTCTTGATGGCACCTCTGGCAATAATAAGTTTTTAGGCTCTGCCCGCTATTGGGTTAAAGAGACGGCAACAACTGGTCATGCAGTCAAACTCTATTCACGCACTGATGGTAGTGGCGGTGGTAGCGTAAGTATTGCAGCGCCAGATGTTAGCACAAACTATACTTTAACTCTACCAACCAGCACAGGAAGTGCTAATGAGTTTTTAAAAACTGATGGAAGTGGAAATTTAAGTTTTGCTGCTATTCCATCTGGGTCCTTTACTATTTCTGATGGCACTACCACTGATAACTTTACCACTGGAGAGGTATTAACTTTTGAGGGTGGTGAAGGTATTGATACTGCAGTTACCAACAATAAAGTTACCATCAGTGGTGAAGATGCTACTGATAGTAATAAAGGTATCGCATCTTTCGACGCAACTGATTTTACGGTAGCGTCTGGCGCAGTAACACTCAATGCAGAAAGGGTAGAAGACATCGCAGGTGCGATGGTCACTGGAAATACTCAAACTGGTATTACAGTTGCATATGATGATTCGACTGGCAAGATTAATTTTACGGTTGGATTAACTCTTGGCACTAACACTACTGGTAATTACGTTGAGGACGTATCTGCAGGTGAAGGTCTTGTAAAGACTTCTTCCGCTTCCGAAGGTCAGACAGTTGACCTAGCATTAAAAAATGCTTCCAACTTAACCAACGCAACTGTCCTTGCTTGGGATGATACCAACACTCAATTGACTAATGCTCCTATCACTTATAGTGGTAGCGATGTCACTCTTGGTGGGGACTTGACTGTATCTGGTAATGATATTAAATCTTCATCTGCTACAGTATTTACTTTATCAGGAGCTAATGTTACTGCTGCTGGTAATGTTGTTGTTAATGGTAATTTGACAGTCGCTGGTAGCACCACTACCGTTAGCACAACAAACGTTGTTGTCGATGATGCTGTCATGGAAATCGGCACCGTTAATGGTGGCGCTCCTGCCAGTGCGACAACTGGTGACCGTGGTTTCAGATTCCATTATCACGATGGCAGTGCTGCTAAGACATCATCTGCTTTCTGGGATGGAAACACTGGTTTTGTTTTTGTTGCTGACGCGGCTGAAGCATCTGGTCCTCAACTATCTGGGTCACTTGCTAATGTCCAAGTTGGTGGTCTATGGATGGGTGATTTCGGCACACCAACCAACCAAGTCTTACAAAATAACAGTGGCACATTTGAGTTGGTAAATACACTAGTCGATGGCGGTACATTCTGATATAGGAGAAAATTATGAATGATGTGGAAATTGATTATTCTTCATTAGTCCAAGTCTACCAGAAAAGAATGGCAGACTTAATACATCAAAATATCTTACTTGAGACCAGAGGCAATCTTTTAGCACAGAAAGTAAATTCCTTACAGGAGCAAATTACCCAGTTAGAAGAAAAGAAGCCCTCGGGTACTAGAAAGAAGCAAGCAGTACATACTGCCCAAGAAGACTTTACATAAAGTCACCTCACGCTAAATAGCACTATTTGAGAGGAGCCATATGGCATCACCTAAGATTAAAATTAAACGTACTGCTGTAGCTGGGCGCGTGCCTACTACATCGCAGATTGACTTAGGTGAATTAGCGATTAATACCACAGACGGTAAGCTATTCCTAAAACGTTCATTAAATAGTGTTGAATCAATCATCGATGTTGGAGGAGCTTCGTCTCCTGGCGGCAGCAACGGTGAGTTTCAATTCAACGATAATGGCACCCTTGGTGCAGTCCCAAATCTCAAATGGGATGGCACTGATGTTATTGTAGACCATCTAAGATTAGAAGGTCCACTTTACGCTGATGGTAGTCCTGGAGCTGGCGGTAATCAACCAACCGTTCTTGCTTCTACTGGTGTTGGTGTGGAATGGATTCCATTCCCAGACTTACTATTATTTCCAGTTGGCGACTACAATGATGGTGCTGACCCCCTTGACCCATTAGCAGATACAGTAGATGCTTTTGGTGTCTCAACCATTCCTTCGTGGGATATGATGCAACCAGTGGGAAGGATTTACACTGTTGATTTAGGATCAGTATAGGTATTAATCGATGGCAACTCAAGTACAGTTTAGAAGGGGCACAGAGACCCAGAATAATAATTTCACTGGAGTAGAAGGTGAGTTATCAGTAAACCTTACTGCTCTAGCTTTAAGGTTGCATGACGGCACTACTACTGGTGGTTATGAAATTGCAAGGGCGGATATGTCCAATGCAGTGTTTGCAAACACTGTTTTACCAGACACAGATAACTCCAAAGATTTAGGAGCATCTGGCACTAGGTTTGCAAACGTATATGCGACTACATTCAATGGAGCGTTGTCTGGCAATGCAACTACTGCCACTACTTTAGAAACTGCTAGAAATATTAATGGCATTTCTTTCGATGGTAGTCAAGACATCACCATTGAAGCATCCATCGATAAAACTCTTTTCATCAGTGAAGGTCTAGAAGACTCTGGTGGATTGACACAGTTTGATGGTGGCACAGATGTAACTTTAAGATTAAAAAATTCTCCAAATTTTACTGATACAAACTTGCTCAAGTGGGACAATACGAATGAGCAATTTGTAGATTCTTCTATTACTGATAATGGCACCACGGTAACTATCAATGGCAACTTAAATGTTACTGGGTCTACCACTACTATTAATACGACAAATTTAGAGGTCACTGACAAGCTCATTATTATTGGTGATGGTGCTACAGATACTACCGCTGCTGATGGTGCGGGATTTAACATCGGCACTTCTGGTGTATCTCTAACATACGACTTAGCAAATACTTCTTGGACATCATCTGAGAGTTGGAATCTTAATACTGGCAAGACTTACAAGATTGCGGGGACCACAGTTATTGGGTCTACTTCTCTTGGCAGTGGTATTGTCACATCTTCCCTAACTTCTGTTGGTACACTAGATGACTTAACAGTAGCTGGCACTACTTCTCTACAGACTAACTTAACTGTAGGCACTACATTAGAAGTTTCTGGTGCAGCAACATTTGATTCCACCACTACAGTTGATGGAGCAACTCTATCAGTAGAAGATACTGTCAACGGGAATTACTATGCACTGAAAACATCTATCGATTCCTCAAATGGCACTGCAACTATTGAGAAATTTGGTGCTACTAGCACTTTCTTAAAAGTTAATAATTTCTTCATTCAATCTCAAGCAGGAGAAACTATTGCTGGATTCTGGACTGATGGAAAAGTAGATTTAAAATATGATGGTGACACTAAACTCGAAACCCTTACTGACGGTGTAGAAATTTCTGGAGATCTTTATGTAAAAGATACTATCAGAAAGGATGGCACTGATTTAGGTTTAGTTGAGGATGCTATTGTCAAACTGAATCAAACGGGTGGAAATGGTTATAATTTTGATGAGTGGTCTTACACTACTTATTCTGCATGTGAATATTCTGTTTCTTGTGTAAACCCAACTGCTGGAGAACAGCAGTTTGCAAGATTTATTATTATGGCAACTTCTGGTGGTAATAGATACATGACAGAATATGCTGGTCTTTCTACTGATAGTGCTAATGATTTATTTACCTTGGGGACGGCATCTAATAGTGGAAACATTAGATTGATGGTGACACCATCTATTACTAATAGTGACAATGATTTCAGAATCAAAGTCACTAGATACTACAGATAAATATTAAGCAAACAATTAAACGGGGAGAGTGAACCGTGGCAATTTACAATAAGGAATTTTCAGTAAAAAACGGATTAGTTGTTGAGAATAACAACTCCGTAAAACTCAGCACAAGCACAGGCGTATTGCGCTATGTGTCAATCAAGGCACCATCATCTTTAACAGGAGACTATACACTAACATTTCCTGGTGATGATGGAGCAGCAGACGAAATGCTCATCACTGATGGTAGCGGAAACCTTTCTTGGGGAAAGGTCAATACCATCAACATGTTTCCAAACTCGGTAACACCAGTTGTTCTTGAAGACACTGGTGACTTTACCATGAATAGTTTGTTGGCAACAAAAGTGTCTTCGCCAGCAGATATGGTCTTAGACCCAAACAACGATGATGGAGTCACTGGTGTTGTCGAAATTAAAGGTGACTTGGTTGTTAGAGGTAGTAACAACATCGCAGCTGGTGCAAGTTTTGCTGTAGAAACACAAGATTTTACTGCACAGGTTGCAGGTAGATATTTGGTTGACACTGCAACCAATTCATCTGATATTACTGTTACGTTACCAATCTCACCAAATATCGGAAATACTATTACATTTGCCGATATGAAAAACAGTTGGGATGCTTTTAACGTCATCTTAGATGCTGGTACGGGAAAGACTTTCCAAGATAAAACAGGAGACATTGATAGTCCCTATATCTTAGATGTAACTGGCGTTGAAGTAATGATTGTATGGACTGGAGACTTCTGGAAAGTATACGCCGCATGAGGTGATAATTATTATAAATACTTTTGACAATATAAATACTTGTGAATTCAACGTCCATGATGGGGTTTAAATGGCACTATATCTAAGTGAATCTGGAAGTTCATCTGCTGGCGGCAGTGGGGGAATGTATTCCTTTTTCAACCAATCCAACCGATTTAACTTCCATGCTCTCGCAAGAGATGCTGATGGAATGCTTCACTACACAAAAACAAATACTTCAGATAATGAAGTCATCGATGTTTTCAATGTAGACGGCACTCAGCAAATTGACTTTATGGATGCATTCAACAATGTTGTTGAAGTTGGTGCTGTTAAATCTATCCAATTAACTTCTGGCGGCATCCCAGTCGAAGATGATGCAGGTGTTACTTATACAGTAACTGGTTTAATTGGAAATGGAGATGGTGATGGAGAAATGAATCAACGAGCTGGCACAGGTTTAAATCTTCTACTCACAAGAGATTCTAAAGGTTTGATTAGTCAGGTTGAAATTCATAGTGCAGGAGCATTCTTCTCTCCAGGTGAAACAGTCACAGTCGCTTCCTCATTTATTAATGATGTGACGGACTTAACCCTTAAGGTTACTGATATCGTTAAAGTATACAGTAACGATGAGAACAATGATAAATATCAACAGTATAAGTTTGAAGCAAGAAAGATAACTTATTTCATCGACGATGAGGGTTATTTCGTTGCCAGATTTGGTACTTACGACTACACCGTAGGACCAAAGTAATCGCCAGAGTTGGCACAAACGTCTTTTTATTCACCACGGACACAATAAGGAAAGTATAAAAAATGGCTGATTTCAGATTAGGTAGACTAAAATTCAACTGGAGAGGTGCATGGGCTGCATCAACTGCCTATGTTATTGACGACATCGTTTCCTTTAAAGGGAATACTTACGTTTGTGTCGTTAACCACACCTCTGCCTCTGATGAGACTTCATGGGCAACGACCGACTTAAACATCGGCACTCCACGTTGGCAACTACACACCCCAGGTGTTAGATACATGGGTGCTTGGACAGCAAGCACTTTCTATGCAGTTAACGATATCGTTAGCTATGGTGCAAATCAATATCTTTGCACAACAGACCACACAGCAGATGCCTCAGAGCAAAACTTCTATACCAACGACCTATCAAACTGGAGTCTCTACACAGAGAGCACCACATATAAAGGTCTCTGGTCTGCTGGTGTATGGTATAAGGCGAATGATATCGCTAAGTATGGTAACACTCTTTATGTTACCACCACTCCACACCTATCAAGCGTTGTATTTGATGCAACCAAATTTAATGTATATCTAGAGTCATTCAACTTTGAAAACACTTGGGGAATTGGCACTGAGTATCAACCTGGCGATGTTGTAACTTATGGTGGTTATTCATACATCTCACAAACCATTAACACAGGTCTACAACCTAATCTAAATGATTCTGATTGGAAAATCTTAACCACAGGATTTACAGTACAAGGTGAATATGATGCTAGCACCGTATACGTCCCTGGTGATGTTGTCCAGTTTGGTGGCAACACTTTCGTAAGAGAAGTTTCAGGTAATGCTGGTGAAGCACCTGTCCCCACAATCGACGCACAAGGCAACACTACTTATGGTGGTTGGAATCTAGTAACCGAAGGTCTATCATTCAAGTCTAACTGGTCTGCTGCTTCTACATATCAGATTCATGATGTTGTCAAGAAGGGCACTGGTAGCTATGTTTGTTTGACTGCAAACAATCTAAACATTGACCCAGAGACCGACAACGGTACTAACTGGCAAGCATTGTCACAGGGTGAGTCTACTCTATCACTCGCACTTCCTGGTGACATCCTAATCCGCAACTCAAACGCTAATGTCCCTCTTGCTATCGGCAATGAAGGCGATATTCTAACTGTTGCTGACACTGGTCTCCCTGCATGGGAAAGAAACAACTGGTGTGCTAACGTTTACTATGTTGCAACTGACGGCACCGACGACCCAGACTTCGGTAAGAATATCTCCAAACCTTGGAGATCACTCCGTTACGCTCTTTTACAAACTGCAAACCAAGGCACAGCAGATAACATCGTAACTATCTTTGTTAAGTCTGGTGCATATGAAGAGCAACTACCTCTCCAAACAACACCATTCACTTCTATTGTTGGTGATAACCTCCGTGCTACTGTCATCAAACCAGACCCCAATACTCAGTCTACTGACAGTGTGCCTGTAGAGAATAGATTCTCTACCATGTTTATTCTATCAGAGGCAGTTACTCTGAAAGATATTGTCATGAATGGCATGGAAGGTTTCGAGCCTGCTGCAGGCTCAAACAATGCTTGGGATGTTACTCAAGCAACTGTCCGTGGTGTCTTCTTGAGACTAGACCCCAATACTCCAATTACAACCAAGTCTCCTTATATCACACAGTGCTCTGCATTCTCTGGACGCCCTCAAAGTGCAGACCTCTATAGTGGTGGTGGTCTTGGTGCTCTCATTGACAAGAGCATCTATGGCAGCACAACCTCCAACGGCTCTATGCTGTTTGACTCCTTCACTCAATTCCATGACGGTGGTGTAGGTTTCTGGTGTAAGGACCTAGGAAACGCTGAAATCGTTTCTTCCTTCACATACTATTGTGCGATTGGTTATACTTGCACAGGTGGTGGTAGAATCCGCTCTCTTGCTGGTAACAACTCTTATGGTACTTATGGTGCTGTTTCTTCAGGCACTGACGCCAATGAGACACCTCTAACAGGTACTATCAGAGGTCAGAGACTAGACTTTGGTTATGATGAAAATAGTGCTAAGTTTAAGAAACTTGAGCAGGTCGTCCAAGGTACTGCAGATACCATTGACCAGAATACACCTGGAGCTGGCACTACAATTATTGGTGAAGCAAACCAGACATATACTGGAATCGCGACCACTTCTAACGGTCAAGGCACTGGAGCAACCTTCACAGTTGTCAGAGATGGCAATGGTGCAGTGTCATCTGTTACTCCTGTAAGCAGAGGCACAGGATATACTACTGGTGAGGTCGTCACTATTGATGGTGCAAACCTCGGTGGCTCTAGCACTACTGATGATATCCTCGTCCAAGTAGACACAGTTATCGACGACTTTGCTACTACAAATGACAACTATGCTCTTGCATTGGTCCTATACACTCAAGAGTCTGGTGAAGATGGAAGTGGTGAAGATTATCTACTAATCGAGCCTATTACGGGTCTATTCACTGATGGCAAACCAATCAAGGGTATTTCTTCTGCTAACATCGTTGGATCTGGTGCAACAGGTAATACAGCAGCTGCAAACGCTCTCGGTGGTATCAGAGGTAAAATCTTTACTCTAACTGGTCTACCTGTAGATAGCAACAATGATGCTATTCTACCAAAACCAACAGGTTCTACTGCTTTCTTAGGTGCTCCTGCTGATACTGGTTACTACGTTATTCAAAACGTTACTGACCCAGACACAGCACAGACTCTAACTCTATCAACTCTACGTCAAAGAGATGTCCCTGGTGCTGCGCCAGTTGGAGTTGAAATTGATACAATCTCTTATGCAAATAATACCGTAACAATCAATACTTCTGCAGCACACGGTCTATCGACTGGTGATGAAGTGGTTGTTGTTATTGCAAACGCAGTTTATCAACCATATGGTAGCGCACCATTTGAAAGAGAGACGGTCTCCATTACAAGTGGCACTGAATTTACTTACACCAAGACAGGTCTTAACGACATCAGTCCTGCGATTGTCCTAGGTGGGTCTAAAGTTTATCTACAAAATACCAGCGGTGGTTCTACAAAAGCAATCCACCCAGGTGGTAGCTCAATCGACCTCTACAATGTCTCCAACCAGACAACTAGACTAGACCGAGCAGGCACCCAGGAGTTGGATACAACCACAACTGCAATTACTTTCCAAGACACTGCTATCTTGTCTTCAATGACAGCAGGTGCAAACAACTTCATCATGCTTGGCAATGAGTTGATGCAAATCACTCAAGTCAACGCTGGATTGGGTGTAGATGTTGTTAGAGGCTCTGAAGGCACAACAGCAGCAACTCACGCTGACGGTAGCGTAGTTTACTATGTAACCAAGTCTGCAGGTGCAACTACAACTCGTAGTGACATCGACACTTCAGTAACCACGGTCCCTGTCTTCTCTATCAGCAACTTCGATGCAGAAGATGTTGTTAAGATTGACAATGAATTCTTCCGCGTTACTTCTGTCAACTCCACATTAGTTGGTCAGGCGACTATTACATTCTCTCAACCTAAGACTCTTGCAGGTGCAGCGGGTCAGGGATTTGAGATTAGAATGAATTATTCTCAGGTCAGACTAACTGGTCACGACTTCCTACTTGTCGGCACGGGTAATAAAGAGCAGACCAATTGGCCTGATGCTCCTCTACAAGATGCTAACCAAGAGAATGAAGTTAAAGAAGACTTCCCAGGTCGTGTTTATTATGTTTCCACTGACCAAGATGGTAACTTCCGAGTTGGCACCTTCTTCCGTGTTGAGCAGGCAACTGGTGCTGCTACACTAGATGCTAACGCATTCGACCTAAGTGGTCTTGCTTCACTACGACTAGGCACCATCGGTGCTCAGTTGGGTGCCGCAATTAACGAATTCTCCACTGACACCACTCTTGGTGGTGACTTCTCCAGAGACAGTGCATGTCCTACTCAGTTGGCAGTTAAGACATATGTTGATGGTCAAACAGGTGGAGGTCTTTCCAGAGAAGCGATTACCCTCGGTGTTTCTTCTCTAGCCTCTAGTGGCACAACTGCTACGGTAACTACATTCACACCAAACAATGTATTCCAAGGCGATGAAGTTGTTGTTGATGGTGCAGACCAGGCGAATTATAACGGTAGATTTACTGTAACAAGTATCGACCTCGCGAATAATTCATTCACATACACCATGGGCGGCACTGCTGCTGGCACTGCAACTGGAGCATTCACAGTCCGTAGAGTCCAGAGAATGGCCGATGAATTAGACATTCAAGGCAATCTCAAGGTAAGACCTACCTGGGATAATTCTCAGGAAGTCTTCAACAGTGTCCATATCGATATCACTGATACTAACTCACAGGTTACATCAAATATCATCGAAGCAAAGGTTGATGGCGCAAGCAAGTTTAATGTTGACAAAGAGGGTAACGTTACTGCAGCAGGTGACCTCACCGTTGCAGGCACAACCACCACAGTTAACTCCACAAACTTGAGCATCTCTGACAAGGAAATTATCCTTGCTAATGGTGCTGGTGACGCTGCAGCTTCTAATGGAGCGGGTATCAAACTAGGCACCACGTCTATTGGTTTCCTATACAACGATAACAGCGGTGTTAACCCACGTTGGGACTTGACAGGCGGTTTGAATCTATCTGGCACTCAGGGTGTTTACATTGCTGGCAACTCTGTTCTAAGCAGCACCACTCTTGGCAGTGGTATTATCAACTCTTCTCTAACAAGTGTTGGCACTCTAACAGGGTTAGCAGTTGAAGGTCTATCGGCACTCAGAACTGTCAGTGAAGACATTGTTGCTCTAAACTCCGCAACTGGTCTTGTAACTCATGATTATTCCCAGTCTTCCATCTTCTATCATACTGCTATCGCTGGAAACTTTACAGTCAACTTGACTAACGTCCCATCGACAACTGAAAAGGCATATTCAATTGCTTTAGTCTTGAATCAAGGTGCAACTGGTTATCTACCTAACGCATTCTCAATTGATAGTGGATCTCCTATCACTATTAACTGGTCTAACGGTGCAGTCCCAGTACCTAATGCAAGTAAGATTGACATCGTAGCATTCTCGATTGTTAATATCTCTGGCACATATGTCGTATACGGTCAGCTATCTTCCTTCGGTTGATAGCGACCGTTATAAATAATTTCAATAACGGAGTCGGTTAAAAATGCCTTTTTTTGGTGGTTTCGCGCAAGCAAGAAATTTTGGTAAAGGTGGTGCTGGTAAACCACCAGGATTTAACAGTCCAGCAGGTTCTTTAGGATCTATTAGAGGTGGTGATGGTAACGCAGCTGATTTGTTATCAGCAGCTGCCTCTACGGGTCCTGGTGACCCTCCTATTCAAGGATACTCACTTATCAGTGGCAGTATGCCCCCTGGTCTAACATTTAATACTAGCACGGCAGCTATTACTGGCACACCTAACGCAGTATCTTCTGACACGACTTATAATTTTACTGTTAGAGCAACCTCATCAGCAGGTTATATTGACAGAGCGTTTAGTATTACTATTCGCCTACCAGTTATCGTTTCTTTCACAACTAACGGTGGTTTCACTTGGAATGTCCCAACTGGTGTTCAGAGTGTTGATGTTGTTGTCGTTGGCGGCGGTGGATCTGGTGGAAACATCGGCGGTGGCGGCGGTGGCGGCGGCGTTGCATACGCTGTTGGTTATCCTGTAACACCTGGCGGTAGTGTTTCTGGCTCTGTTGGCGATGGCGGTGGTCCATATTCAGGATCTTATCCAAGAGGAAATCCTGGACAGAATAGTAATTTTGGTCAATTGACTGGTAATGGTGGTGGTCATGGTGGCGGTTATAGCGCACAGCGAGCAGGTGGTCCAGGTGGTTGCTCTGGTGGTTCTTCTGGTAATGGTAAAAATGGTCGCCAACCAGCAACCCAACCTGGAGTAACTGGTCAAGGTGGCGGCACTATCAATAATTATGGACAACAAGGTGGTCCTGGTGTAAGACCAGGAAGCAGTCAGCACTTTGGTGCTGGTGGTGGTGGTGCTAACGGTCAAGGTCAAGGTGTGCCCAATGGTGGTCTTTATGGCGGTGCTGGAATTTATCTAGAAAACTTCACTGCTCATGGATCTCCTGGTGGTCACTTCGCTGGTGGTGGCGGTGGTGGTATGTGGACTCCTCACCTAAACTATCCACCAGCTAACCAGCATCGTCAGCAAGGCGGCACTGGTGGCGGTGGTCGAGGCAGGAGAAATAGTCAACCATCTGGTCCTGGTAACGGCGTTAATGGCACTGGAGGTGGCGCAGGTGGATTGGGTCACTCTCGTCCTGACGGTAATAATGGTGGTTCTGGTGGCGTCTTCATCAGATACTAAGTAAGCAAAAAGAAACCCCCCGTAAGGGGGGTTTTTTAATGTCAAAAACCAAATCGTCTTGCTTTCAATTTAGTTTTAAACGCTTCTTCAAATTGCCTCATATCACAGAAGATTCCAACTAAAGGATATTTCACACCATCATCCAAAACATCACCTTGTTTATTAACACGAATACCATTTTCCTCCAACCATTTATATGATTCAAAATCATCTAGTTGTTTAGATGGAATGGTTTCAAATCCAAATCTTGTGTTTAAATCTTCTACCAATTCAGATAATCCATATTCTTCTAAAATACGGATTACCTCTTTTAGGGCTTTAATATTATCTTCGTTTAATTGATCGTATCTCAATCTATTATTGAGCACATCATTCATTACGTTGTCGTCAAATTCCATGATTACTCCAATATATTAATTTACAATAGCAGCTGCCTCAGCAAGTGCTTGAGCAGCTTGTCTGGTTGAATATGTTTCACCAAATTTGGCAATACTATCTTCTAGATTAGCAATAGATTCATTAATTTCCGATAAAACTTCTTCGGCGGTATCTACGCCATACTTATATCTTTCTAATGCATGACGAGCTAAACCACAAGCAGGTGAATGCTCATCTTCAATCGTGTATTCAAGGGATGTTAACCTTGCAAGTAATTCGTCCATCTGATTAAATGTGAATGTTGTCTCTAAGATATTTATACAAAGTAGGTGCTTTATCTGATGCGGTTTTCCACTCTTTCTTTGCTTTTTCCATCAAGTTGATAACCTGATAGATGTCTTTATCACTATCGTTGGTCTCCCAAAACTCATCAGACTGTCTCATTATATTATCATATCCTTGATAATGCATACCAACAGTGATGTAAGTAGTGCCCTCAGTTAAGTGTAAGTCTCCAGAAATATATTTTCTTTCAACAATATTTTCTATCTCACTACCTTCCTCAAATTTTTTATGAGCAATACTTCGCCAGTAATCGGTGTCATCTCTTATGCTTAAGGCATAGTGCATCGCAACAAATTCGGCAAACCCTCTAGTGTTGTTATAAACAATTCTGTTGTAACCATCTCTATCAAATTGAGTTACCGTCCCTCTACTTAAACAACGCATCAATTTGAATAAGTTATAATGGACAGTTAACAAACCATTACTTTCTAGTGGCTCAATAAATCCTGCTGCCAATCCAATACCAACAACATTTTTATAGAAACTTTCTTTATGCATACCAACACGCATCTGAATATCTCTATAAACTAAAGATTCTACTTCATCTCTAGTCCTAGGAATAACGACTTTATCTGACATCAGATACTGTTTGAATTCTTCCTTTGCATCTTCAGGAGAAATATAACTGTCACTGTAAACATAACCTGTGCCAATCCTACTCCATAGTGGAATATTCCAACACCAACCATTTCCAATAGCAGTACTATTAGTAAACCCTTCTAATTCTTTTTCTTTATCATTGTATGGCAAATGCACTGCCCATGCTCTATTGTTTGGAAGAATATCTTCAAATGAAGTAAATGGAGATTGCAGTGTTTGTGACAACAAAAGACTCTTAAATCCTGTGCAGTCTACATATAAATCTGACTGCAATGTTTTACCAGATTTTAAAATAAGTTGTCTTACTCCACTATCATCTGTTTCAACATAATCAACAGTATCTGCAATTAAATTTAATCCTCTAGGTATGCAGTAATTGTTTTTTAACCACTGCCCTAATTTTGTAGCATCAAAATGATATGAGCAATCTTTTTCTGGATTGAAATTTAAGAAGTCTCCATTGTAATTAGTAGAAAATTTATTATTTTCAAACAAATATGAAGATGGAAAATGACAGTTTACAAAATCTGTTACTGGTGTATCTGGAAAAATTGCCTTCTTTTCTGTCCAATCTTTTAATGCATCATCACTAAACGTGACTGGTTTTCCAAAAGGATAATGAAAACCTCCAGCATCTTTTTCATAGAAATCTGTAAACTTAATACTCATCTTATATGAAGCATCAGTAGCACGCATAATATCATGCTGCTCATCTTCAGAAAATCCTAGATAGTAGAAAAATTCTCTAATACTTAATAGGGTGCTCTCACCAACCCCAACGATAGGATAGTCTGGACTTTCAATTAAGTTGATACTCCATTCAGGGAAAGTCCTAACAAACATGGATGCTGCCATCCATCCTGCACTACCACCCCCAACAATAGTTACTTGTTTAATATTCTTTAGCATTTTTTTAATTTAATGTTTATAGAGAGTGTAACTCTTGGTTTAGAGCATTTGCCAATTAATGGGACTTCATGCTTGACATGTCCAGGGAAAATTAAATAGTCATCTTCTTCTGTATCTACTTGCCAGTCATCATGAAAGTATCCAAAGAATGGATTTGTAGAATCAATAGATTCATATAAATCTTTTTGAATAATTCTTGTAAATAATGAAGAATTATCTGGATTGTTGAATACTGTAGATGGGTGAGTTTTTTTGTCGTATTGCAAAAATAATACAGAACTAAAATCATCTCCGCCATGACCATGACTAGTTAAGAAATATCCTTCTTCAGATACTGTATAATTTGTAATTTCAAATTCATAATTTATATCATTCTTCAGTCCCAGGTATTCTACAAAACGTTTAATTTCTTCATTCAGAGCATCTGCTAGTCCAGAATCAACATAACTAATCTCTTTGAATACAGGATTGCCATCATCATGATTTGAATGATGCCAATTTGATTTAGCAAGGTTTCCTTCTACTTCATCCCAAGCATTTCGTTTTGGGTCTACACTAAAATTGTGTAGCATTTCTCCCAAAACTGTTTCTTTATCATATCTAGTATTATCAATATTAGTTTTCCAGATAGGAATGGAAAAAGCATTCAATAGTTGTGCCATAATTAATTACTCCTTTGAAAACGTTTAGGGACTCCCAACATAACTCTACCATCATGGAATAAAGCGTCCTCTCCATTTTTATTATAATGAAGAAAAACTTGACCATGATTTAAACATTCACATTCATTTCTCCAGTGGGGTAAGTCACAACCTCTATACAAAACAATATCTCCAGGATTTAAATGTATTTCTAAATCTTCTTTTTTGTGTTTAACAAAAAATGGCCAACTATAAGGATAATCTAAATTAGATGTATCCGACCCTAGGTATACTGTTGCAGATATATCGCAACTTTTTCTGTCGGTATGTTTTTTTAATACATCTCCTTTTTGATAGAATCTGTAATATGAATATGTATAACAGAGATCTTCACCTGTATATCTAGATACTTCAGATAATAATTTCATACCCAAAGTATCCATTACAGGATCTCCATAATGGGAAAATGTGTTGGGACATTGCTCACATGTAAAATGACCATCCCAATCTTGGTCCCAGTATTGAGGCTCAACTTCTTTTTTGAAAGAAACAGATGTTGCTTTTAATTTTACATATTCATATAAAAATTTTGCCATGTCTGGAGTGATAATATTTTTCACTACAGAAAATTTTGCTTCTTTAAAACTTTTTATTGATAGATATTCTTTTGATTTCATTTCCAAGGATTTCCTAAAGACCACATTACTAGCGAGCGCCTCACACCTTCAGTTACAGGAGTAACACAGTGGGGTAGAAAAGATGGGAATACAATTACTGTTCCTTTTTTTCTAAAGGCATCATTTGTTACCACATTTCTTATACCATCTGTAGAATTGTCTAATTTTAAATCACCACCCACATAAGAGTCTCCATCTGAAAGATTAACCGTAATACTAATTTTTCTTACTTTTCCAATGTGATTATCAAACCTTATATACCCGTCTTCGTCTGGAGTAACTCCATAAATTTTTCTCTTATATTTTGCATGGTGGTCTGACCCACCATCATTATGCCATCCATAAAAACCAGAGTTTTCATATTTGGTATATTGAATGTCTTCAAATAAATCAATATCCCAGTGCCAACCTGCATTTTCATTAGTAGAAAACACATAAGGTGTAATTAAATCATACAACCATTTGTGAGACAACCATGCAATTTCACTATCTCTTATATAATAGTCTTCTTCATTTTCACCTGCGTCTGATATTTCTGCAAATGTTTTTTCATTCAAAGGTTTTTTTCTATTTCCATTATTGATAGAGCAATTTCCACCAGTAGTGGCGCTTAGACCTTTGCCATTTCTTATCTCTGATTCTCCCGTCAGAATAATTTTATCGCAAATATTTGCTGGAATTGCTTCTTCAAAAACCCAAAAATTATGCTCCAGATTCATACCGACACAATATTTGAAATACCAATTATCTATAATACTAGCATCTGCCTGATTTTTTGTCAACTTATAAATACATAAGAAGGGTCTCTTTGTATTCATGTCTAAATCCAAACCTGCTACAAGGCAAGAATTAATTGATTACTGCCTTCGTAG
>MDTE01165962.1_pt1 | contig 20225 bp, 17 predicted proteins | sample 811231 | NCBI WGS metagenome assembly MDTE01 (sample SAMN05326651, study PRJNA326480) | marine metagenome | isolation source: seawater | place: Indian Ocean: Red Sea | collected 2010 | reverse complement strand
TTAGTCATTTTTTTTTTGTTAATATCTTGAGGTATATCGAAAGTTTTATTTTTAAAATTTTTATAATATGTTTTCCATAATTTCTCTCTTATTTTATGATTTTTATTTATTTTCTTTAATTGAAAAATTCCAATAACAGATAATAAATCCATTAAATTATATTTATAACCAATTTCTGTAATATCATAATGTCGATATCCATTTTTTCCATATCTGTTCCAAGCAGCTTTATCCATTCCATGAAGTGATAATATCCTAGCTTTGTCATATAGCTTTTTATTGTTTGTTAATAACATACCGCCTTCACCAACTGACAAATTCTTGGTTGCATAAAAACTAAAACAACCAAATGTGCCAAATGTACCTAAATGTTTATTTTTAAATTTTCCCTCAACTACATGTGCGCAGTCTTCAATTAGATGTAATTTATATTTATTTACAATTTTCATAATTTCGTCCATATCACAAGGTCTACCAGCAAAATGTACTATTAATATAGCTTTAGTTCTTTTTGTAATTTTTTTTTCTATTTCTTTTGGATCAATATTTTGTGTTGAATAATTTACATCAGCCAATACAGGTTTTGCACCGCTTATTACAATTGAGTTAATTGTAGATGAAAAAGTCATAGCAGAAGTAATTACCTCATCATTTTTTTTTAATTCTAATAGTTTTAAACTTAAATGCAAAGCTGCTGTACAAGAATTAAGTCCTAATGCATATTTTGATTTTTTATATTTTAGAAATTTATTTTGAAATTCGATTGTTTTATAGCCTGTGGTCAACCAGCCCTTTTTTAAAACTCTATCTACTGCTTTTCTTTCATCAACCCCTATAAGAGGTTTGCTGAAGTTTATATATTTCATTTTTTTATTATAATTAAGTTTTCACCAGAGATTATAAAGTCTCTACTATCATCAATAAGTATTTTTTCATAGATTGCTTTAAAAAAATTTCTTGATATTGACTCAAATGGTATCATCCAGTCATGAATTTCAATTACTATTATTTGAAAATCTTTAATCCATTCAATATTGCATTCAAATAAATCTTTCTCATAGCCCTCAATGTCTATTTTAATAATAAAAGGTGTTGTATTTTGATATTTACTTAGTAAATCTGTTATTGTAATTGTGTCTATTCTTTTACCACCTAAATTACTAATTCTTGAAGCTCGATTATCTTTATTAGAATCATCAATCATCACAGTCTTTTTTTTTGAACTTATAGCTTTATTTATGATTATATGATCTTTGTTGTAAATATTCTCTCTAGAAAATTTAACACTTTCAGGATTTGGTTCAATCATTATTGAAAAAATATTTTTAAAAATTCTACTAAAGTACTCTGTGCTTGATCCTATATTTGACCCACAATCAATTAATAGTGGTTTTTTTTTATTATCAATTATTTTTAAATAATTTTTATAAATTTCTTCCCAACATTCATACTTTATTAAATTATAACTCTCTTCTGAAAATATCTCATATATTGTTAGCAAGTCATATCTATTTCTAATTTTTTGTATAAAAATTTTTTTATTTTTTTTGTCATAAATGAAAACTTTTTTTAGGGCATAACTAATAAATCTAGGAAATAATATTATAAAATTTTTAGTACTTTTTAAATTATAAAATAAAATTAAAATATCATTAAAAAAATTATATATCTCTCTAAAAATATTTCTAATCATTTAAATATATTTTTTTAACTTTAGCCAAAAAGTTTTGGGATTACTAAAGAAAATTTTTAAAAGATATAAAAATCTCCATGGCCAGAAATTATATTTACCATTAAAATGATTTTGAAAAACAAAATAATCTGCTTCTATGTTTACATCAATAATGGAAGGATCTTTAATCTCATGATTAATTTCATCAAAAATCAGTGACTTAGTATCAATTTTTGTAGAACTTACTGTTGTGGTTGCATTTTCATTGAAACCAATATTCAAAACTAAATTTTTGTTAGGTATTATATTTAAACCTTTTTTATTCCAAATAGATGCCAGCCAAACATATGCCCAGCTGTCTAATTTTTTAGATATTACTTTTTCAAAAATTTTTATCCAATATTTTTTTTCTAGAATATTATTATGTATATCATCCCATGTATTATTATTTTTTAGTTGTTTCCAAAATTTCATACTATTATCATTACAATTCCAAGCTCTTCTCCAGGTTGCCCACCCCCAACAGTGTGCATACTTTGAAAAATAGTAATCTCCATCACCTACTATATTTCCTTTTTGAAAATTACTTCCTGATATTGAAAAAATATTATCATTTTTTTCATATCTTTTAAGCATTTGATCACAAAATACAAAAAAAGAATTTGAGGGAATACAATCATCCTCTAAAATGATGCCAGCTTTTTCATTTTCAAAAAACCAATTCAATGCAAGACTGACAGCTTTTCTGCAACCTAAATTATTTTTATTTAAATTTGTTTTTAATTCACATTTCCAATTTATATTCTTTAATACATAGTTTCTTACTTCGGTACATTTGGTTAAATCATCCTTTGAATTCATCCTAGGACCATCTTGACTAAAATATATTTTTGTTGGTTGAATTTTCTTTAATTTTTCAATTAAAACTATAATCTCTTTTGGTCTATTATAGGCTAAAATTAAAATTGGAGTATTCATAATAATAAAAAAAATTTTAAAAATATTTTAATAAAAAAAGCAAAATGTCAAAAGCTCGAAATAATTATAACAAAGAATATTTCAATTGGTATAAAGAAATTGGAGAGTTGGGTGGAGTTATAAATACCAAAAAATTTGAAAAATATATCAATAATAATGATGTTGTATTAGATTTTGGTTGTGGAGGCGGTTATTTATTAAAAAATTTAGATTGTTTGGAAAAGCACGGTTTAGAAATTAATGAAAATGCAATTAATGAAGCAAAAAAAAATTTAGATAAAGTTTTTAATAATATAAATTTATTACAATTAAACAAATACGATAAAATAATCTCTAATAATACTTTACAACATTGTGAAAATCCTTTTTTGGAATTAACAAGTTTAAATAAACTTTTAAAAAAAAATGGCCTTATAATTGTGATAGTATCTTGCTCAAGTAGAGAACTTACATACCAGCCAAAAGATATAAATTATCAGTTATATTCATGGTCTCCCATGAATTTAGGAAATATTTTAGATGCTGCTGGTTTTGAAGTTTTATCAGTTAAAAATTATTATGACAAATGGCCTCCTAAACCAAAATTTTTATATAATTTATTGGGTAAAAAAATTTTTAATCTTATTTGTTTAATAAATGGATTTTTTAATAAAAAGATTTCAAATATTATTGCTGTAGCAAAGAAATAAATAATTTTAAAACAAATTTATTTTAATTTATACTTATACCAAAGATGAGTTATATTTTTTTTAAATTTAATTTTTTATCTTTTATTTCGTAAATTTTGTCACATTTATTTAAAAGAGATAATTTATGAGATATAAATAAGATTATTTTTTTATCCTTGAGCATTTCTATAACTTTCATAAAAGCATTTTCAGTTTCGTTATCAAGTGAGTTAGTAGATTCATCAAAAATTAAAATCTTTGAATTTCTATATAGCGCTCTAGCTATTCCAAGTCTTTGAATTTGACCACCAGAAAGATTAGCTCCATTTTCACCTACAATTGTATCAATTCCTTGAACTAATCTATTAACAAATTCTAATAATTGGGCATTTTTTAAACAAAGTAAAACTTTTTTCTCATCCATTGGTAATCCAAAAGCCACATTGTCTTTTATTGAAGCATTATTTAAATAAATTTTTTGAGGGACATAACCTATTGATGATTTCCATTCAGATAAAATATTTTGTCTTTCAATTGAATTTATTTTTATAGATCCTGATAATGGTGTAATTAGACCTGAAAATAAATCAACAAAAGTTGTTTTCCCTGTACCACTTTTACCATAGATACCGACGTACTGCCCTTTTTCAATTTTCAAGTCTAAATCTTTTATTAAAAATTCTTTCTGATTAGGAAACTTGAAACTTAAATTTTTTATTTCTATTTCATTTATTTCACCTAAACTTTGATAAACCTCATCATTAAAATTTTTTCTATTTTTTGTTAAAGAAAAGTCTAAAAATATTTTGTCTATAACTGTTTTGGTTTGTTTAATGCTATTATAAGATACCATGACTCTGTTTAAACTAGGCATAATCCTAAAAGTAGCAGCTGAATATAGACCCAATAAAATTATTAACTCTGAAAAATTTTTACCACTTATAAAACCAATAAAACATATCAGTATGAAAGATACGATCGTCAAAAATTCTAAAGCATGTCTGGGTATCATCTGCCATGAGTTAATTGAAGTCATTACATATCTCATATTTTTTGTTACTAAATAGAAATTTTTTAAAAAGAAGTTCTCTCTTGAAGATAATTTTAAATCTTTTACTCCATTTAAAGCTTGATTTATCTGTTGTTGCAAAAAATTTTGTATATTATGTCTTTTTGTTCCAAATTTTTTTAACTTTTTTCCAAGAAAATACATCATGAAAATAACCAAAAGACCTAATACTAAAATTACCTTTAATGTTGAAGCAGGATCATAATAAACAAGAAATGCAAATATTAGTATTATAGTTAAACCCTCTAATAACAATACAAAAAATGGATCAATAACTCCCATAATAAAATACTCAACTTCACTTTTGAGCATGTTGCTTTTTTCATAAATTTTTAAGTTTAAAAAATCTAAATAATCAATATTTACATAATTACTAATCAAACGATTGCTTATTTTTTCGTAATAATTCCATAAAATTTTATATTTAAGATAATGAAACAACAAACTTAAAATTATTTTTAACAAAAAAATTAAAAATAAAAAAATTATTGAATACAATAAAAAATTATCTTTATTTAAAAAATCAAAATTATTTAAAAGAATAATTATATATTTGTTATTTAAATAATTTGGATCAGATAAAATCAATAAGATTGGTAAAATTGAACTCAATCCAATTAAATCTAAAATAGAAATTATAAAGGTAGAAAAAAATAATAAATAAACTTTGATTTTTTTATCTATACTAAGAATAGTGTTTATTTTATATAATGTATTCATATTATTTTTTACAATCTAAACTATCTTATCAATAATATTGTATAATTTATTTTGTTTATTTATAAATAAAATTTTCAAAATTGACCTCTGCACCATTTTAAAATTATTCATTTGCATTGTATTTTGAGATTTTTTTTTAAGTCTAATATCAAGTACTGTATCATAATTATTTTTTAGTAAATTTTTAAACAATGAAGCTGTTTTCATTTCAGTATTATTAAAGTGGAAAAAAAAATTTACTAAAAAATTAAAACCTAGAATTCGTTGAATTCTATTTAATAATCTAAAAATTATACTTTGGGTATCAATATTAAAAACTTCTGAAATATCTACAGACTCGTAATTAAATTGTAAGGAAAGATATTTTACTGCATTTAATATTATTTTTTTTCTATCATAGTCATAATTGTTTAAAGTCTTTCTAATTAATGGAAGATAATAATTAAATTTTTTTGGATAAATTACCAAATCATCAGCATAATAATAAAGTTTTGGGTCGAAAACTAATGTTCTAATACCAAATAATCCAAATTCATAGGAAGTGACTGAGGAACTATTCAATAGTAAGTCCACATAAGGTACAAAGTCATAAAGAGAAATTTTATCATTTTTAAAATTAAAAGCACAATTTGTTGGACTTTGGTTTGATAGTTTATAATATTCTTTAATAATAGATGCCTCTACTGAATGATTTCTTGACGAATAATCTCTTGGATGTGGTCTAAATATAAAAAAAGTATCTGGAAATTTTTTAGAATTTTTTATTAAAAATTTAGTCCAATTAAGATCGTTTGAAAAATACTTTGATTTGCAATTTTTTTTATTTGATTGTTTATAACCTGATAAATGATCACCTAGTCGTTCACCTGAGCCCCCAAGTGCGACTAATACAACATTTTTAAATTTTTTTGATATTTTAAAGTATTCCCTTATGTCAACATTTTTTGGAGGAAGTGAAAAATTTAAATAAGACTTAGAATTCAGCAAAGAATCAATATAATTTTCTATAGAATTTAAATCTTTTTTAAAAATTGGCCTGTTTTTAAAATTATTCCAATGCAAGTTTGCATGATACACAAATCCTGCTCTGTGAGCCTCTGCCATTAAAATTTTACTATATTTATCTACTGGATTTTTTCCAGCTGTAATATTAATAATTTTAATTTTTTTTAATTTAGCATACTCTGCACACACTTTGTTGTAAGAATATTCCACTGAATATGATGTAAAAATATCATATTTTTTTTTTTCTAAAATTTTTTTGAATGCAAATAACACTTTAAGTGTATTTTCTAAATAAAGTTCATATTTTTTGAATTGTTTCAAATCTAAAACATCATCATTTAACTTTTCATTAATTAAAAAATTAAATGAAGTAATTTTACCAACATTAACACCAAAAACTTTTAGATTTTTATAATTATTTGAATTTGTTTTATTTAAAATATTTTGAATATTTTTATAATCTTTATTATTTATAAAATTTGATAAATTTAAGTAGTTATGATTAGTTTTTTTTTTATAAAAGTTAGTTGTTCTAATACATGAATTGCAAATTTTATCCTTTTGTTTGAATTCATCATTAATTAATATTTGTTTATTATTATGAGCAGCACAAGCTTTAAAAAAAAATTTTTGACAACTAACTACATCTATATCAAAATTATATTTTTCATTTAGATTTTTATAAATTAAAAATTCTGGATAGCTGTGGATCCAAATATCGCTAAAAAAGGAAAGGCTAATTACTTTCATTTAGATTAACTTTTGGATATATGCTTCTTCTAAAGATAACTTATTTTCTGAAGAATCTGTAAATAAACTATTTGATAATGTAATTTCAAAAATTAATCTGTTCTCTTTTTTTGGAACTGCACCTTTATGAAAACAACTAGTATCACCAATTATTATCGTACCTTTATTACCAACTACTTGATGTATTTTCTCTTTTTCAAAATATCTATTTATCTCTTTATCATTAATTCGAACATAACCTTTTTTTAACAATGAATATGGTTTTGAAAATGATTTATGAGTTCCTTCTACATAAATATGTGGTCCATTATCAATAGATACATCATTAAGATAAATAAAACACTTAATCCATTTAATACCATCCAAATCAAAGTGAAAATCTTGTGCAGAAAAAGTGTCACTTTCTTTTCCAATTGTGCTCCACCACATATTTAGACCAATTAAATATGATTTTGAGTCAAAATAAGTGTTTGCAATATTAAGATTTCTCAAAAACTTTATTACATTGACAACTTCTTGCTGTTCAATCATTTCAAATGGATCATAATAATAACTTGGTAGTTTATGATAATTTTTATCAAAAATTACTTTGGTGCTATTTTTATCAAACTTACTATAGCTACATTTTAATTTCTTTGTAAGATTAACAAGTCCAGATAATAGTTCATTATCTAATTTTATATCTAATACTGAATACCCATTTATTTTAAGATCATTTGAAATACTAATTAATTTTTTTGATTTTTTTATTTTTTTAAATGTCAACTTATTAGAAAATGAAATTAAAAAGGATAAAATTTGAGAAATACCTCCTGATGTAATGCAATAAGTGTGCAAATATGCTTGATAAATAAAATTATAATTTTTTTTAAAAATCAAAAAATAACAATATCCTAAAATAAACACAATTGGCGAAACTGCTCTAATTAATAATTTAGATATTTTTTTCATTAATTTATTTTTTTAATAAAGCTAGCTTACTACTTGTAGATTATATAAAAGATTGTTTAAACTATGACAACCAATTTTAATTAAAAGTTAATTCTATTAATGATAAACAAAAAACCAATCGCCATCATTCCAGCAAGAGGTGGTTCAAAAAGAATAAAACTTAAAAATATTATATTATTCAAAAATAGACCTTTAATCTATTGGACTATCAAATCAGCTATAGAATGCAAAATATTTTCAAAGATTTATGTTTCAACTGACAGTAATATTATTAAATATGAATTAAATAAATTTAAAAATTTCAAAAATAAAATTAATTTTCTTTATAGACCAAAAAAACTATCTGGATCAAAAACAAAAACTTCATCGCTAATCAAATATCTTATCAAAAAAAATTCGCTAGACAAAAAGTTTTTTGATTTTATTTTACTACAACCAACCTCTCCACTTAGAAAAAAAGAACATATAAAAATGATGTGGAATTTATATAAGAAGTACAATTTAATCGATTTTTTTTCAGTGAGTGAAAGAGTAAATAAATTTAAAATAAACAAAAAAAATAGAAAAATTTTTTATGGCGAAAAAAAAATTAGCTTAAAAAAATTAAGGTCAGTTTATCAAAATGGATCTATTTATATTAAAAATATAGCGTCTTTTAAAAAAAATCCAAATTTTGTGACAAGAAATTCTCATTTATATTTAATGAGTAAGAAAGCATCCCTTGATGTGGATACAATAAAGGATTTAGAAAATAATTAAATTAATCATGATATAGATATTTCATTAAACTGTTTTTTATTTTCATATTTCCAAATATTTTTTTTGTTCAAAATTTGAATAAATTTTTTTGAACTATTTCCTTTTCCAAAAAATAATGTTTTTTTATATTCTATTTTTTTACTTGAAAAAAAGTTAATATATTTTATGATTTTTTTTTGATTCAATGACAAATTTATAATTGAATCTAATTTCACTCTATTCAACTGTCTATTTCCTAGATCAATTGTTGGTATTCCATAATATGGTGCCTCCATAATACCAGAGCTCGAGTTACCTATAATAAAATTTGAATTTTTAAGTAGTGATAAATAATATTCGAATCTTATAGATGGAAATATTTTAATTTTATTAGATTTAATTTTTTTATACTTATTAAGTATTACATCAGTTCCATTATCATTATTTGGATATATCAAAATAAAATTTTTTTTACTTTTTATAATTGAGTCAACAAAAACATTGATTTCTTTTTTTAAATTGTAAAGTTCATTTGTAACAGGATGAAAAATCGCTATGGCATAATTTATAAAATTGATTTGATATCTTTTTTTAGTTTTTTCAATGGATGGTAAATCTTTTCTCAAAATTAAATCAACATCTGGTGAGCCGATTGTAAAAATGTTTGAATTTATTTCTCCCATTTGAATTAATCTTTTTTTAGCTAAATTATTTGTTACAAAATGAAAATTACATAATTTTGAAATAGAGTGTCTTAAAACTTCATCTATTGTTCCAGAAATTTCTCCACCTTCTATATGACCTACTTTAATATTATTAAGTGATCCAACTATGGCGCATGCTAGAGCTTCAACTCTATCTCCATGAACAATAATTAAATCAGGCTTTATTTTGTCTACATATTTTTTGAAACCATCTATAGTTTTTGACAACATTGTTTCCATTCCATCATTTTTTTTTTGATTGTTAAAACGAGTTATATTCTTAATTTTATCTTTATAAATTTCGTCGTATGTTGAACCATAAGTTTTTAAATTATGCATCCCAGTTACAAATAAAAATACTTCAAATTTTTTATTTTTTTGAAGATTTATAAGAATTGATTTTATTTTACCGTAGTCAGCTCTCGTTCCTGTTGTAAAAATAATTTTTTTCATTTAACAAACTTTTTTTTAATTTGAATATTATTTTTGATGTCATGTTTGGCAATTCTTCCATATAGATAATTTAAATCTTTAATTTTATAATCTCCACCACCAGGCCTTCTTACAAAAATATTTGATTTTGAGAATTTTTCACCTTTTTTTATTTTTTTTGTTGAAACAACAGAAGCAAATGCAAATGCTATGGTTTTTTTTTCTTCAAGTAAGGGAACTTTTTTTCCACCTCTGGCCTCAAAAATAGTCTTTGATCCATCAATCATCTCTCTTAACTCTGTGGGATCCATAGAACAAGATATATCTGGTCCTTTTTTATTTTTATTGTCAGTAAAATGTTTTTCTATAATTCTTGCCCCTAAAGCAACTGCACCTAAACTAGTATAATTATTCTTTGTATGATCTGAGATTCCAATTATGTGATTTGGAAAAGATTTTTTTAATTGGTTTATACAATCCAACCTAACTAATTTTGGAGGAGTAGGATAAATATTAGTGCAATGCAATAATGCTAATGGAATTTTAGCTTTTTTTATAATATCTACAGATGGTTTTATACTTTGAATACTATTCATTCCAGTGCTTAAAATTATAGGTTTTTTAAATTTACAAACATATTTAATTAAAGGATAGTTATTGCACTCTCCAGACCCAATCTTAAAAGCTGGCACACCAAATCTATTTAGTCGATCTACTGCTGCTCTGGAAAATGGTGTACTTATAAATATTTTTTTTTTTTGAATAATATAATTCATTAATTTTTTTTCATTTTTTTCATTAAGCGCACATTTTTTAATAATTTCATAAATTGAAATATCTGAATTTCCAGGAACAACATTTTTAGCTTCTTCTGACATTTCATCATCAACAATGTGTGTTTGATGTTTGATTATCTGAGCACCAGATTTAATAGCGCTATCTGCTATAGCAATTGCTGCATCAATTGATCCATTATGATTAATGCCTATTTCTGCAATTATAATTGGAGGTCTTTCATCGCTAATTAATATATTTCCTATTTTGAATTTATTTTTCATAAAATATTTTTTTTGAGTTTTAATAGCACGTATTTATTTAATAGTTTATTATAATGTTTAACATGAGAATTATAGCTAGAATCGATATCAAAAATAACTTTGTAATAAAAGGTATAAATCTTGAGGGACTCAGAAAAGTTGGTGACCCCTATGAATTGATCACAAAATACTATGAGCAAGGTATTAATGAAATAATTATTCAAGATAGTGTTGCTAGTTTATATGGAAGAAATAATTTATTTGATTTTATTAAAGAAATTACTAAAGAAATTTTTATACCCATTACTTTAGGTGGTGGAATAAGATCTCTATCAGATATTGAAAAAGCGTTAAAATCAGGTGCAGATAAAGTTGCAATTAATTCTAAAGCTCTTGAAGATCCAAATTTTATAAAAGAAGCTTCAAATGAATTTGGCTCATCTACTATAGTAGCCTCTGTGGAAACAAAAAAAATAAATGATAATTTTTGGGAACCTTATAAATTTTGTGGGAGAGAGAGAACAAATATAAATGTAGCAGAATGGATAAAAACTATTCAACAGAACGGCTGTGGAGAAATATTATTAACCTCAATTGACAACGAAGGAACAAAAAAAGGCTTTGATCTTGAAATGATAGACAGTGTTTATAAAATCATTGATAGACCAATAATTATCTCTGGTGGATGTGGATCATTAAATCATTTTAAAGAAGTTTACAGAAAGTACAAAGATGAAGCAATTGCTATTGCATCTGTCCTACACTATAAAATTTTAGAAATAGATGATATTAAAAGCATAATTGATGAATAAAATTTGTATACTCGATTATGGCATGGGAAATATTGCAAGCTTAAGCAATGCAATCAAAAAATTAGGGTATACTCCAGAATTATATTCAGATAAAGAAAAAATAAATTCAAATATATTATTTTTACCTGGTGTTGGTGCTTTTAATTCAGCAATGAAAATAATTAAAAAAAAAAATTATGACAAATTAATTAACTCATATATTAAACAAGATGACAATTTATTATTTGGAATATGTTTAGGAATGCAAATATTATTTAATTCTAGTAATGAAAACAATAATACACAAGGATTAAGTTTAATTGACGGCAAGGTTTCAAAATTAGCATCATCAAATAAAATCAAGTTACCCAATGTTGGTTTAAATGAAATAAAAATTACAAAAAATAGTAGTAATAAATTTAACTTTTTCAAAAATTATAACAAAGAAAAATTTTATTTTGTACACTCTTATGCAGTAAAAGCATCCAATGAAAAAAACATTTTAGCTTCATCATCATATAAAAATATAAATTTTACGTCTATTGTTACAAATAATAAAAATATAATTGGGACCCAATTTCATCCAGAAAAAAGCTCAAAAATAGGTTTGAATTTTTTAAAAGATGTCATAAAAAATTTTAATTAAAATGACAAATAAAAACTATTCACTTTATGGTTTGCCTGAAGAGGTAAGGTTTTGTTCAAAATGCACAATCTCAAACCAAAGACCTAGTAGCACAGTTGAATTTATATCTAAAAACAATTTAAAAAAAGGCATCGAAGTTAACTCTGATAATATCTGTGATGCTTGCAAATTCAATGAGATCAAAAATAAAATTGATTGGGGAGAAAGAGAAAAAAAATTAATCTCTTTATGTAACAAATATAGAAAGAGTAATGGATATGATTGTATAGTTCCAGGCTCAGGTGGTAAAGATAGTGCTTACGCATCACACATTTTAAAATATAAATATGGTATGAATCCTCTCACTGTCACTTGGGCGCCACACTTGTATACAGATATTGGATGGAAAAATTTTATAAATTGGTGTCATGTTGGAGGATTTGACAACATATTGTTCACCCCTAATGGAAAATTACATAGACTTCTTACAAAATTATCTTTTGAAAACTTACTGCATCCTTTTCAACCATTTATTATTGGTCAAAAAATTATTGGTCCTTTAATTGCACTAAAATTTAATATACCACTTGTTTTTTATGGCGAGAACCAAGCTGAATATGGTAATTCAATTGATGAAAATGAAACACCTAAAATGGATAAAAAATTTTTTTCAATAATTGATTCAAATAAAATAATTCTAGGTGGATTAAGCATTGAAGAAATTATAAAAAAATATAATTTTAATTTAAATGAATTTAGTCCATATATACCTCCATCAATTGATGAGATAGAGAAGGCTGGAATTGAACAACAATTTTTAGGATATTATATTAAGTGGGACCCTCAAGAATGCTTTTATTATGCCACGGAGAACACAGGATTTAAAAGTAACACTGAAAGAACTGAAGGTACTTACTCTAAATACTCTAGTATAGATGATAAAATTGATCCCTTTCATTATTACACTACATTTATTAAATTTGGTATAGGTAGAGCAACCTATGACACTGCTCAAGAAATTCGAAATGATAAAATTACTAGAGAAGAAGGTATAACTTTAGTAAAAAAATATGATTCTGAGTTTCCTAAAAAATATTTTAAGGAATTTCTTGATTATATTGATTTAAGTGAAAACAAATTTTGGAAAATTTTAGATAATTTTAGATCTCCACATTTATGGACTAAAAATGATAAAAATGAATGGATCCTAAAAAAGACGATAAAATAGATAAAACTTAAAAATTAAAATAAAGAAGTTCCTTACAAAAATCTTCCTGTAAAAAATTTAAAATTTTTTCAGAACTGCTTTCATTTTTTAATTTGTCCAAGTATATTTTAAAAAAAAATCTGACATTAGTTTTTACTATATAGTAAACCAATTAAATACACATTGAATTTAAAATGAAAAACTATATAAGACAATTCATTCCAGGATATAAATGAGTGATTTTTTTAACACAGATGTTTTAAATAAAATTAAAAATAACGAGAGTAGTCCAAAAAAGCTGTCTCAATTTATTACTTCTGAATATTGTGAAGAATTACTAGATTATAGGAAATCAATATCAAGTAGGTTAGTTGATAGAGAAGAAAGTACAAAAGTCCCTTTTCTTTTTGAAGATAGCAGTTTGACTAAAAATTTAAAAAATAAAATTGAAGAAGAATGTGGTGAATTTTTAGTAAAAGATTTTGAGCCACACTTTATTACCACAAGATTTCCCCTAAGGATTCACGCTGACACTGGAAAGGATCCTAACGATGTAATTTTTAAAAACATAGTAATTCCACTCGAAATAAATCATGAAAGTGACTTATATAAAAATAACACCTCGCATACGCTTATTTTTAAAAATAAGTGGTATTTTGAGTCCGCTTTATTTACAACTAAGACGAAAGATAATTATGATTTTATCATAAAAGACTATAATGAAAATTTTGTAGATATTATTGATATTTTTAAATTTAAACAAATTGTTGATGATACAGAAAGTGATACATTTATCGAATATAAAGGTAATAAATTTTTAATAAATGAAAAATTTAAAAATTACATAAAAAATTTAAGCGAAACGAAAAGATATAACCAAAGAACAGATAAACATATTTTAAATAAAAATAAATTTGACAAAGAGTTGTATGAAAAATACATGTCTCATCAGCCGTATGAGGATTGTACTAGTTTAGAATTAGATGAAGCTATAAGTTGGGAGTCAGGTTCTTTAATTTATTGGGATAGAGTTAGAATTCATTCTTCAGATAATTTTCTTAAAAATGGTATTAAATCTAAAACCTGCATTGCTCTTTTTACCTCCAAGGAATGATTCCAAAAACATACTACAATAAATCTATTATTTATTTTTTAGCTATAGTTTTAATTATTAAGATAATATTATTATTTATTTTTCCACGCGAAATTTACTTTTATCTTTCTGGCCTGTCTAGATGGAATTTTTATAATACTTTGTCTTTTAGTATAGATATGCAAGCTTTTAGAGATGGAAATCATCCAGGCACACCAATTTATTTTATTGGATACTTAATTTTATTGATAACCGGAAACCAAGTTAAAGATTTTTATGAATATTTTTATATTCATCATTTTATTATTTTAATGTTTAATTTTTTTTCAATTAATATTTTTTTTAATTATTTTAAAAAGTATTTTTTATCAGTAGAAATATTTTCTTTTTTATTAATAATGATGTCATCGTTTAATTTTTTTATCGGTCTGGAAATTGTTAGCCTAATTTCATATCAATTTGGGATTATGCTTATTCTAACAACTTATTTTTTTAAATCTTTAAAAAAAGATAAATTAGTAAAACTTAGCGCTATATGTGCATTTGCAATTTCTATGAAGATGACCTTTTTACCTTTTGTATGTTCAATATTGCTTTCAAAGTTTATATATTTTTTAAAAAGTGATTTTAGTTTCAAGAAAATTTTTAAACTATTTTCTATTTTTTCTACTTTTTTTTTATTGTTCAATTTTCCAATAATTGGAAGATTACCAAAAGTGTTTTTAGATGTTTTATTTTTGAGAGATGATACTAGTTTATCGTTTGCACCTGAAAAATTATATTCAGGTTTAAAAGCTTCTATTCTTGAAGTTTTCTATGAAAATCAAATAATTTTTTTTATTCTTCTATTTTTTTTTATTATTTTTTTATTAAATATCTTGTTTTATTTTAAAAACAAAAATAATACCAATTCAAAAAATATTTTAACAATATCAGTTTTTAACTTATTAATTACCCTCTTTTTTGTTTATACATTTTTGGTGGCTGGACAAACTGAAGGGGAAACTGGTCTTTTTTGGGAAAGAGAAAATTTTTTTAGAAACAATTTTCCTTATCTTATATTTATATTCACAAACTATTATTTAGCTAAAAATTATTTTAATTATCAATTCTCTTACAAAAAAACCTTTTTTTATATTTCAATATTAACCTTTGGTATAAGCATCACAAATTTTATATATGAAAGAAATCTGAATATTAAAGATAAGGTTGAAAAAAGAGATGAATTAACTTTAAAAACAAAAAAATATTTTGATATTAAAAGAGATGTTATTGCATATGATACATATTCATTAGGTTATGGATTTGGGGAAGAAATTTTTCACCTGGGAGGAAATGCTATGGGTGGAAATGAATTTTTTACTGATGAGTTAATAGATTTATATCCAAATTTTAGACATCTAAGATTAAACACTATATTTAAACAAATAAATGATAGAAATAGTTTAAATAAAATTGAATATAAAAATAAAATTCAAATATTTAAAGATAAAGTAAAAAAGTTTGATATTATTTTAAAAAACAACTTACCTAATTTTTTATATGAAATCCTAAGTCATCAATCAAAAAATTTTAATTTCAATAATAATATAATAAGAAGTAATGAGATATATACATATCAAAATAATAATAAAATTAGAAAAGCAGATGTGATTCTCTTTAGCCACCCTCATGTAAATAAGATTGGATATATAAAAGAGAATGAAATATACAATTTAATTAAAGAAAAAATCTCTATAAGAGAAAGAGTGGAATTTAAAGTTAAAAATGATACTTGGTTTTTATATATATTAAATTAAAAAATGATCTACAAAAAAATTAAAAAATGCAGAATTTGTAAATCTGAAAAAATCCAAAATATTTTAAATTTAGGATATCAATCTTTAACAGGAAAATTTCCTAAATCGCTAAACAAAAATATAATTAAGACCCCATTATCAATATGTATTTGTAAATCGTGTAAGTTTGTTCAACTTTCTCATGATTTCAATAACTCATTTTTATACAATTTAGAATACGGATATGAATCTGGAATAAATTCAACAATGAAGAATCACTTAACTAATATAACAAAAAAAATTTCTAAAATTAAAAAGTTTAATGACAAAAGTGTAGTGGTAGATATAGCGTCAAATGATGGTACCCTTTTAAACTCATATAATAATAAAATTATTAAAGTTGGTATTGATCCAATATTAAATAGATTTAAAAAAAATTATAGAAATATAAATTACAAAATTGCAGATTTTTTTTCTTATAAAAATTTCAAAAATCTAAATTTAAAAAAAAAAGCTGATGTTATAACTGCATTTGCAGTTTTTTATGACATTAAAGACCCAAACAGTTTTCTAAAAGATGTAAAAAAATGCTTAGATGAAAAAGGCATATTTATTATTGAACAATCAAACCTTGCTCAAATGGTCAAGCTAAATTCTTTTGATACAATTTGTCAAGAACACTTAGGATACTATTCATCTAGTGTGATAATAAAATTGCTAGAAAAAAATAAATTAAAAATTTTTGATCACGAATATAATGAAAGCAATGGCGGCAGCTCAAGATATTATATTACACACAAAGAAAATAAAGAGATTTTTATCAATTTGAAAAATATCAACAAAGCTCTTAATTATGAAAAAAAATTTAAACTTGACAAAATTAAAACATATTTAAAATTTGAAAAAAAAATTCAAAAAATTAAAAAAATTTGTAATAAAAAAATTAAAACGATTCTGATGCAAAAAAAGAAAATTCATGGTTATGGTGCATCTACGAAGGGTAATGTTATTTTACAATATTTTAATATTGACAATAAGCAAATTAAATTTATTTCAGACAGAAATCCATTTAAAAATAACAGATATACACCCGGTACCAAAATCAAAATAATTTCAGAATCAAAATCTAGAAAAATTAAACCAGATTTTTATTTTGTATTACCATGGCACTTTAAAAAAGAAATTTTAATAAGAGAAAAAAAAATAAGGAATAAAGGAACAAAGTTTATATTTCCTTTGCCCAAATTTCAGATTATTTAATGAATAAAGACCTTGTTATAATTCCAACTTATAATGAGTCCGTAAATTGTACTTTAATTTATGAAAAAATTAGACTTACAAATAAAGATATTCATATACTATTTATTGATGATAGTTCACCTGATAATACTGCAGAAATTATTAAGCTAATTCAAAATAAAGATACAAATGTTTTTTTATTAGAAAGAAATAAAAAAAAAGGAATTGGTTCAGCCCATAAGGAGGGTTTTATTTGGGCTGATAAAAAACTTTATACACGTGTAGTCACTATCGATGCTGATTTATCTCATAATCCAAATTTAATTAATACAATGTTAGAACTTCTTCAAAACAAAGATATAATTATTACTGGGAGATTTTTAGATAAAAATTCATTAGATGAGTGGCCTTTAATAAGAAGATTTATAACACATACAAGACATTATATTGTAAAAAAATTATTTAATATTCCTTACGATACCTCCGGAGCATTTAGATGTTATAATTTTCAAACTGTAAAACTACAGGATTTAATTTCTGCAAAAGATAATGGTTATTCTTTTTTCTGGGAAAGTTTAATAATCCTTTATCAAAAAAAATATTCAATACATGAACTACCTATGAGACAACCTAAAAGAATACATGGATCATCTAAGATAGCCTTAAAAGATATAATTAAAGCAATATCCTATCTTTTATATTTTTACGCAAAAAATTTGTTAAAAAAAAATAATTAGCTATGAAGCTATTTTAATAATAGTGAAGGCCAGTGTTTTGGATCATAAACAGTATTTATCGCATTTGCACATTCAAAAGTACAAGTGCAGTTTTTGGCAATTTTCTGAAACTCTTTAGCTTTTGCAGACTTCACAATATCAACAATATCTAAATTAGTATTATTTACAGACCCAATGTTTGATACATCCCATAATTTTTCTACTTCACAACCTCTAACAATACCATCAGGAAGAACTTCTACAAACCTACCACCTGCTTTACAAGGAGAATAAACTTTATCACTGTCAATTCTCTTCACTGTTTCAAGATGAATTTTTTCAAATAATCTTCCATTAAAACTTCTTTGCCAACTTTTTGATGTTCTTTTATGTTGAATTTTTGATAGTCTCTCATAATCTTTCTTCAAAGCTAATTGTTCTTTTGCGGGAACATCTCTTAATAAAATAAGCTCATGAAAATCAATTGGCCAACTTGCTGTTTCCTCAAATAATTGCTCTAAAACATGTTTGTTATCTTGAGTTATGACTGAAGCCAATCTTAAAAAAAAATTAGGGTATTTTCTATATTGCTTCATCTCAGCTATAGTTTCTAAAACTTTTTTATATGCTCCTTTAAATTTTCTAACTTTGTCATGGATTTCTTCCTGACCATCAAGTGAAATAGACAAAGTAAACTCAGTATTTGGATGTTTTTGAATTATTTCAGGGACGTATTTTTTGATTCTATCAATATAAAACCCATTACTTTTTATGCTTATCCTCGGAACATTACAATTCTTTATTATATTATCAACTATCTCAACAAAATCTTTTCTTAAAAAAGGTTCCCCGCCGGTAATTGTCAAATGGAGTAGACTATTAGCCTTTTTAAAAACTTTACCCCACTGCTCAGGAGATATTGAAGGGGTTGTTCTTGCATCAACTGCAGCATGAATACAAAATCCACATTTCATATTACATCTGCCGTCAACATAAATGATTGCATAGTTTGGTATTTGCTTAAAAAAGATAGATTTAAAAATTCTAAATAAAATATTGATACTATTATTCATAAGTAATTTTAAGGTTATATTTATAACAATAAATTAATAAATAAAGGTAAATAAATTACCTAATACTCAAAATACTTATAATTAAGAGTTGTAAAAGTATTATTAAAGTCTTATAGGGGGTGAATGTTGCCACTTAATATTGGTGTATCAATAATTTTACCCGCTTTTAATGCTGAAAAGACAATAGGTAAAAATCTAAAAAAAATTATTGCTGAAACCAAAAATTTCAATTCAGAAATAATTGTTGTAGATGATAACAGTACAGATAATACTTCAAAAGTAGTTGAAAAATTTAAAAAAATAAAGCTTATAAAATTAAAATCTAATAAAGGTGCTGGAAATGCAAGAAATGTTGGTGCTAAATTCTCAAAGTATAAAAATTTATGTTTTATAGACTCGGATATATTAATTGGTAAAAATTCAATTTACAATCTTCTTAAAAGGCTATCTAAAGATAAAAAAACAGGGTCTGTGGCTGCAACACAAGATACTTATAATCTTAATAAAAATAGTTGGTCATCAGATTTTGTCTGCCTAAAATCATGTTATGGGACAGATGATTTTAAATATGAAAAAGAATTTTCATCAATTTGCTCAGAATTTTGTGTAATTTCAAAAAAATTATTTAATAGAATAGGAAAATGGAAAACATTACCTGGTGCAGGTGGCGAGGAGTTTGACATGGGGTATAAAATTAGAGAGTTAAATAAAGTAAATATTAAATTAAAAAGTGCTACTTACTCAGGCTTTTGGTGTGATTTATTAACAAGATCAAAGAGAATTATTGCAAGGACTGTAAAATATATTCCTGTATTATTTAAAAAGAAAAGTTTCGATACCGTTGGATCATTTGCAACGATTGGCCAAGCATCCTCTGCATTCTTAAGTTTATTAATAATTTTAAGTTTATTTTCTTATTTATTTTTCAGTTATAACTTTTATTTAAAAAGTTTCACCATTACAAATAACACTATAATTT
>MDTE01120531.1_pt1 | contig 20226 bp, 20 predicted proteins | sample 811231 | NCBI WGS metagenome assembly MDTE01 (sample SAMN05326651, study PRJNA326480) | marine metagenome | isolation source: seawater | place: Indian Ocean: Red Sea | collected 2010 | reverse complement strand
GGATATTGGTGATCAAATATGGATAGCTAGATGGCTTCTCTATAGAATTGCTGAAGATTATAACATTTCTGCAACTCTTACACCTAAACCAGTCAAAGGTGACTGGAATGGTGCAGGTATGCATACAAACTTTTCTACAAAACAAATGCGTGAAGATGGAGGATATGACGCGATTGTTGCTGGATGTGAAGCACTCGGAAAAAATGCTGAATTTCATGTTCAAAACTACGGTGCAGGTATAGAAGACCGTCTTACCGGAGATCACGAAACACAAAGATTTGATACCTTTTCTTATGGAGTTAGTGATAGAGGTGCATCAATTCGAATACCTTGGCAAGTAGAAGTTGACAAAAAAGGATATTTAGAAGATAGACGTCCAAATGCAAATGCAGATCCTTATGTTATTGCAACTGTAATGATAGATACTGTCTGCTCAGCAGCTTCAAGTTAGCCTGAAGTATTTATAGCAACAATTTCATCAATTTTCTTTTGAAATTGATCAATATTGTTGTTAAAAGATTCTAAAGCGGCAGATCTAATTTGGCCAGTATCTGAAGAAGTTAAGCCCTCAAGCAACTGTTGGGTGTCTGCATAAATCAGTTCAGAAAGAGATTTAAGTTCTTCATGGCTCTTAATAAGTCCTGCAAAATTAGTTGGTGGCCCAGGTTCTGAAACAGTTAAAACAAATTGTTCAGCATCTTCAATAAATGATGCAAATTCATCTTTTGCTTCTTGATAAGTTAAACTTTCATTATCCCAATTATCATTTGCTTCAAGAACTTTACTAGCAAGGTCAATAGATTGAATTTTTTCTGATGATATTTCTTCCAGGTAAGTTACTACTTCATTTGGAAGTGTAGTGGTAGTGGTCGTAGTTGTTTCTTCTTCAACAACTTCCTCAGAGATTACATCCTCTACAATTTCTTCTTCTGATATAATATCTAAATTATTATCAGTTGTAACTCTGTTAATAAACGTATAAGTTGTAGCAATCATGCCAATCAATACTAGAGGTAAAACTAATCTTCCAGGTTTTGGATCTTCGTTAAATGTTTCCATGTTTACAGTTTATCAAAGATGTTGGCAATATCTTCAGTTATTAATTCCCATTCAATATCTTCAATTTTTGAGATAGTAATAAATCCCGGACCTAAAAATACAGATTTTACACCATTAATTTCAGATATTTTAGCTAAAAGGTTGCTTTCTAAAATCTCAATTTCTATTTTTTTTGCATTTGGATTTGGTGTGTCAATTAATTCCATAATTATTATTTATTTTAATAGAAAAAACATTATTATATGACAGTATGAATTATGGAAACATAAATAGCAATATAAGCAACATATCATTCGAAAAGAAATACTTATTTAGTATTTTTAGTTTATATCTTTTTTCATTAGGTTCATTAATTTTAGGCTATTCTATTTATTTGCTTTTAGAAGGAGTCGGTTTAGTTGACCAAAGTTTAACAACATGGACTGGGCAAAGTATGTTTTGGTTTTTGATATTGTTTTTTGCTGCATTATTTATATTGTTTATACCAATAGAGTTCTTTACTACATTTAGAGTATTTAATTCAACATTTAAAGACCTAATCCTGAATATTCTGATAGTGATATTTATTTCTTTGTTTTTTTTGGTCTTTTTTCAATTTATATTTAATCCAACAAGTCAAATCTTAAGTAGCTTAATTGACTTAGGGAAAGCTATATCTTTCTCGGGGTTCATTGCAGTACCGCTTTTATTATTTGGACTTCATAATTTGCAAAGAACGATTAATTTTTCTGATAATTTCAGTTACAGTCTTGTCTTATTTTTTTGGATGATTACTTCTCAAATATTTTTGTAATTTTTACATTTTTTCTACAGTTGTCAGCCCTAGTGATCTAAAAAGCAATTCTGAATATTTAATGAAGTAGGATGTAATTATCAATTTGTTAACTTTAATTACTTCATCTTCATTTTTAATTATATTTTCATTCTGATACACAGAGTTAAATAGATTTGATATTTCATATAAGTACTCAGCTAGGTGGTGTGGTTCACTATTCTTTAAAGCCTGTTCGAAATATGACTCAAATTTAAATAATCCTTTAATTAGATTATTATCATTTACATCTAGCTTTTGAATTTCTATTTTTAAGTTTTTTATATCCAAATTCGAATTAAATAAAAGCTTTTTTGCTCTAACTAGTGCATACTGTACATATATTCCAGTTTTTCCGTTAAAGCTTGTAAACCTTTCCAAATCAAACTTGTAGTCCGTTTTTCTATTTGTTATTAAATCACTGTAAGTAACAACTGTGTTAACTAATTTGTCTGTATCACTTTCGCTTAAATTTTTATTTATTGTTCTAAGATATTTAAATGTTTCTTCATAAAGCTCATTTAAACTTTTGGTTCCTCCCTCCCGCGTTTTAAGAGGTCTTCCTTCACTATCATTGATTGTCCCAAAAGAAACATGTTCATATTTCTTATTTTCAAATTCAAAATATTCAGCAGACATAAATAATTGTTTAAAATGTAACGATTGTCGACCATCAACAACATACAATATCTTGTCAAAATCTGTGCCATTAATACGATTTAGGATTGTTGCAAGGTCTGTTGTTAAATATAGATATGATCCGTCAGATTTAGTAATTAAGATTTTTGGATCTGTATCTTGATTGCTAATTAAAGCACCATCGTCTTCAGAAATTTTATTTTTTTCTTTCAAATCATTTAACATTGATGGAATTAATTTGTTGACATCACTTTCACCCAACCAAAGATCAAAGTCATGACCAAGTTTATTTAATGTTTCTTTTATTGAATAAATCGATATTTTTTTGATAGCTTTCCATTGGTTTATATAATTCACATCATTGTTATTTAATAATTTATTTATATTGAGTGCTTTTTCACTAAAGGTTTTGTTAGTTTCGTAAAGCGATGATGCTTGTGGATATATTTCAACTAATTCATTTATATCTAGATCATGTGGACTTATGTCATTTATTTCGCAGTAAGTTAATATTTGTGAGATCGGCATACCCCAATCTCCCAAGTGAATGTCACTTACAACAGAGTTACCTGCTATTTTGTTAATTTCATATAAACTTCTTCCTATATTTAGAGATCTTAAATGCCCAACATGTAAAGGTTTTCCAATATTTGGGCCACCATAGTCGATTATTATTTTATTATTATTAGCTTGAAGGTTAATTTCTAAATCGTTGATAGTTTCAAAAAAACTTTTCAAATTAATATTTATATTAATAAAATTTTTCTCAGTAATTTCATAGCTATCTATAACGTGCTCATTTTTTAGTAATTCTGATACACCAGCTCTAATCCCGTCTATATGTTTATTTTTTTCATGTTTTATGAGGTTATTTATTTGAAAGTCAAAGTCTTCTAATCCAGATATTCTTATTTCAACTTCTTCATTGATACTGTACTTTGAAAGTAAATTTTTTAAATCTGTGACAAAGTTGTTTAATAATTTCATTTTTTTCTAATGTATTGCTTTATAAAATAAATTATAAATAAAGTATTGTCTACAAAATACCTCATAAACAATCTTCTTGGTTCTTGTATTAGTCTTAATAACCACTCAAGTCCTAAATTCGCTATAAATTCAGGTGCTTTTAATTTAGTTCCCGCGACCCATTCAAAAACAGCTCCTACGCCAACAAAATTTGAAGATAATTGATAATTTTCATTTATGATAGATATTAATTGTTCCTGCTTAGGAAACCCTAAAGAAACCCAAACAATATCTGGTTTTAAATTGATAATTTCATTTATATGTTCTTTTGAGGCTAGAACTTGATATGTATTTTGCTCAGGACATTTATATCCTAAAATATTTATATTTGGATATTCTTTTCTTAACTTGATAATCATTTTTTCAACTACTTCATCAGTATTTCCATAGAAATAATGGCTTAAATTTGTTTTCAAGCCTTTTTCGATAGTTTTGTGAAATACATTGAAGCCATCAACTCTTTTTTGTTCTTTTTGATATAGAAAATTTATTGATTTTGCTACTGGAAAACCATCTGGGCATCGAATTTCAAAACTATTTATTATGTCATTCAAATCTTCATCGTTATAACATCTAACTAACGTATTTGAATTACAGATAGCAACTGACAAGTTTTTATTTGCAGAAAGCAAATTAGAAACATACTCAATATCAGTATTTGATATATTCGTCTTAAGTACACGTACACTATCGGTCATTGAAACTATTATATGTTTAAATTAGTGTAATAATTACTAAAGATGTAAATTTGAAATTAGCGCCTGTAGCTTAACTGGATAGAGCATCTGACTTCGGATCAGACGGTTGGGGGTTCGAATCCCTCCAGGCGTGCTAATCAAATATAAAATTAATAATTGATCTAGCCCTATTAATTGATGAAAACTCCTCTATTTTTATTTTTTCTTCATTAGGAAAATTCTTCATTTCAATTACTGCTTTTATAAAACTATCCATATCATCTTCTTCAAAAAATGAAATATGTTCAGAGAATGGAAGATTTTCATGAGCTGGTAGATTAACTGCTAAAATATTTAAACCTGAACCAAGATACTCAAAATATTTCAGTGGTGATGAATAGTATTTAGCATGATGATCATCACTATTATTTATCAGTAACCCAATATCAGAATCTCTAATCTTTTTAGCAATATCATTTCTTTTTAAATATGGGAATATCTTTACGTTACTTACATTTTTTGATTTGATCATATTGTTTAAGTATTCCAACTCTTTTTTATTTGCCCCGTATATTTCTAATGTTTTTGAACTTAGTTCCTTAGAATTTAGTGCATCAAAAATATATTCAAAGTTTCTTAATTTGCCATGTCTTGTTATGTTGCCGTTAAATATTAATTTTTCAGTGAACTTTTCTTTGTTAGGTTCTTCAAAAAAATAATTTTCGTCAAATCCATTATGTATAACTGTAACCCTTTGTAAGAAATCTTTTTCTACAGATGCATCAGAAAGTAAGTTATCGTGAAGAAATACTATTTTTGAGTTTTCATTTGAAATCGAGCGCTTTATTATTTTTTTTCTTAACTTAGTTAAAGAGTGGCATTCAAAAGTTACGTTAAATTTATGTTTTGAACAAAAATAAAATATCCAATCTGAGCGAGTAAAAACAATAGAATCTTTGAGTTGATTTTTATATTTTTTAAAAACTAATTTTGACCAAAGGTAGTGACTTAAATGAAAAAAGAATTGATTGAAGATATTAATTTTTCCAAATGGGTATTTATGTTTGATACCAATAGGTGTAAATATATTCTCTACAGAATAGAAATCTTGAAGTTCTTTTAAGTTATCAGAGCTATCTTTTTTCCTCAGAGGAAAAATAAGGTCAATTTCAACTCCAAGTTCCACAAGCTTATTTATATTCGATATTGTTTGAAGGCTGTTTGCAGTATGGTCAGGAAAATTTTGATAAGTAATATACATCAATTTATTCATGCTTATCTATTTCTTTTATTTTTGGTGATAATTTGAATGTTAGAAATATTAATGACAACGATGGCAGATAAAGAATAGAATCACTTTTTAATATATTTATCAATAAGAAAATAATTAGTAGATTTCCATAAAAGTAATTATTTTTTATAAAATATCTAAAGACAAGAGCTACACAGAAAAGTATTCCAAATAGCCCAAAAAATATTAACAAATCAAGGATTGATGAGTGAGGCAAAATAAGACCATCTATCTTTATAATTTTATGACCAAAGTAATATTCATTAAATTGGAACGGACCATATCCAAAAAGAAAATTTAGTGGTTCAGGATTATACCTTGCAATAAATATTCCCCACAGCTCGGATCGATTGATAATAATTGAGATAAGACTTGTAATAGCAACAATGTTTGGGAAAAATGGAAAATTAAATCCCTGTGTAAATAAATTAATTACATTAAGCAAGCTATTAGACATTCTTTCTTGATTGTCATACATAAGCAGGATTGTACCTATATCATTTTCTTTAAAAAATCTATCAGCATTTTCATAATCAGGAGCATTAATAAATATATCTGAATAGCTTGTTGCTTGTAAAAGCAAATGTTTTGAAACATAACTATAGCCATATTGGCTCACAGGAAATAACAAAACAATAAGAACAATAATCAATGTACCAACAATAATTGTTCTTATTTTTATCTTTTGATGATGATATAAGTACGAGATAAGTAAAAAAAATATTAGAAGAATTATTGCTGCAAAATTATTTGATCTATACAAACCATAAGCATTTATAGATAACAATGAAACATGAAAAGGATTGAATCCTTTATTTTTAATTAATTGGAATAAAAAATATAATAATATTACAAATCCAAAATATTCTCCAGCTGCTTCAGCACTTGGTGAAAACCCTCGCCATGTATTGCCTTCTATACTCTGAAATGTCTTCATACCTCTTTTATTTTGTCCGAATATGAAGTAATTAAACAGATTCATAAATTTTGATTGTGAACCTAAAAAACCCAAGAATACAATTAATGTTCCACTTATTAAGAAATTGTTTATCAACTTTTCAATATCTATATTTTTTGAAAAAATAAAATTTAGTCCAAACACAATACTTATAGACATAAATATCCAAAAAGATTGTGATAAAAGCGTATACGATGTATTAACTAAACCTCTCAACTTATCTGGATCAAAAAAATAATCTTTGTCTGGATCTACCGAAGTCAACCAAATTGATGAAAAGGTTATCAATAATCCAATGGTTATCGTATTTATTTTTTTTAAGTGTGTTGGAACAAATTTTAACGAATAAAACACTAATACAATAAGAAAAAAACTAATGTTTGTTCCAAGATATGTACCTGAGAATAGAAAGAAAAAAGGAAAATAAACAACGATTTTATTTGTTCTTGGCTCTACAACATCTTCAATCAAATTCAATAGAAGGTAATATATTAAAAATAGTGATAGTAAATAATAATTGTTTGTATTTATTTCTAAATTTAAATTTTTAGAAGTATTTTCAAAGAAATTATTTTCTCCAAAAAACTGGGATACTAAAATTAAAGAGCCGACAAGAGGTACAAAAAAGCTATATTTGTTCCTTGAAGCACTTTTCTCTTTTTTGATAAACGAAACTATTGTCAGCCAAAAAAGTGATTGCAATATCAAATTTAAGATAACATTCGCCCCAATGTATACTTTGAAGGATTCACCAACCTTATCTACGCCGTTTATTTTTCCAAAACATCTGATAGTTGATAAATTATCAAAATTATATTCAATATTAGAGTGTGAAATGTTTTCAATATAGAAACTTGTGAAAGAGAACTTACAAGTGTTTGACTTATAAAATTGTAAATTCTCATCATTTAGTTCGACTAAATCATATTCACTAAAGTTGTTCAAAGACCAAGGAACGATTAGTAAAACTATAACAAATGCAATCTTAATGAGACTAATCTGATTTTTACTTTTCATATTATTTTGATCTGGCCAAGAAATTTTTTAATGTTAAATAAAATATTGATATTCCAAATAGAATCCAAAAAATTGTTTGCTCAAAATTGTATAAACTTTCGATTTCTCCAGACCAACCACCAGCAACATAATGAGAACATTCAGTCCATGAGTTTACGTTAATGGCTGTGCCATCGCTATTGAACAATGTAAGTTGATCAAATTCAGGGTCAGGTACAAAAACAAAATTAGGATCATTTCCCGGGTCTATAATTTCTACGTAGTCTGGTTTTACACCACATATAGTTTCAACTATTTGAGTTAAATATTTCATTTGTTTATAGGTTTAGTTTATAGGTCAATTTATTATTTTTATATTTTTTATTAGAATTTGGATAAATCTCATTTATATCTAAATTATAAATATGAGCGGTGATCCAGGACACTTCGGACCAAATTCCATGATGTGGAAAGTAAATAAAGAAATAACTGTTTTATTTGGTGGTGCTAGGGCCCTATTAATGCATGCTGCACATCCATTGATTGCAGCAGGTGCAAGACAAACATCTTTTTATCAGAGAGACCCATGGAAAAGACTAATTAGAACACTGTCACTTCAGAATTCAGTAACTTTTGGAACAATTGCTGAGGCAAACGAAAGTGCTGAAAGAATCAACCGACTTCATGAGGTAATTAAGGGAAAAGACGAAGTAACAGGTGAAATTTATGACGCTTTAGATCACGAACAACTTTTGTGGGTTCATGCTTGTTTACAGTTGTCATCCATATATTTTTACGAGAAAACTGTTAAAAAGTTAACAGAACAAGAGAAAGATAAATATCATGAAGAAAATATGTTATCAGCTGAATTAGTTTTAATTGATATTGAAAAAATGCCAAAAACCCATAAAGAAATCAAGACTTGGGTTAAAGAAAAGAGTAGAAAAAAAGATTACTTAATTCTGACTGATGTAGCAGAAGACGTTCAAGACATTATTGCAGGGGGTCCAGTTCCAAAACATATAAAACCAATTTGGCCTTTTATTTCATTTACTGCTTTCCATACTTTGCCGGAAGAATTCAAAAAAATATACGGAATTGAGACAACCAAATTAAGATCCGTAATACTTAACTTCAATTTATTACTATTAAAATATACAAGACCATTTCTGCCTCCGTTTTTTAGGCTTATTCCTCCAGCCCGATGGGCTAAACAAAGACTAACTAAAAATCCAAATCTAAAATTCTCTGAGAAATCAAAAATATGAATGACGCAAACGAATTAGAGATTGAATATCAAAAACAATTAAAAGATCTGCAGTCAACTATAAATTCAATAACTCAAACTTTAAGCGATATTGATATAAATGATGAAGATAAGAAAGAAATTTTATACAGTATAAACGATGTAAATTCAAAAATTAATAATATTGTCGGTGATATACAATCAGAAGAAGAATAGATTAACCTTTACCCATATTTGCTGTATTATTATTTATCAGGGTCGGTAGCTCAATCGGCAGAGCAGGAGCCTTTTAAGCTCAAGGTCGTGGGTTCGATTCCCACCCGACCCACAAAGATTATTCTCTAAATGCTTTTTATATCATTAAAATTAAATAAAATTAACGTAGATAGTTTTTTGATAAAAAAACAATGGAAAAAAATATTACAATTTTATTGCCATCTAAAGATCACGAGAAGGTGATTCTTGATAATTTTCAAAAGCTCAATAATTTTTGTTTAAAACATTTTGAGAATTTTGAAATTCTAATTATTTCAAATGGTAGTAGTAAAGAAAATATAGCATCTTTAGATGGTTTTAAAAAATTTGATTTTGTAAATCATCAAATTCTCTCAACACCTGGTAAGGGTAATGCAGTAAAAAATGGATTAATTATTTCAAAGTATCCTAACATTCTCATATTTGACTCAGATTTTGCCTATGATATAAGTTTAGCTTTGAAGTTCTTTGATGAAGATAAAAAGCCAATTGCACCATTCATGTATATAGAACGATTACTATCAAATGAAGTCAGGAAAAACACTCCAAAAATAAGATTAGTTGCAGGAACTATATTCAATTATCTCATTAGGAAGATTCTAAGTATTGACTCAAAAGATACTCAAGCTGGATTTAAATTTGTTAATAAAAATGAATTTTTAAATTGTACAGAATTTATTTCATCTGGTTTTGAGTATGATATTGAACTTTTTTTACTTGCAAAAAAAAATAATATTAAAACCTACTCAGTTGACACCTCTCAACTAAGTAAAACTGATTATTCAAATGTAAATATCATTCCTGATTCAGTAAAACTATTTTTAAAACTTTTTAAGCTTAGACAGATTTATAAAATTAATTGAGCAATTTATTTATTGGTCTTTATTATGATTTGTTATCTCAATAAATAAATTGATTATTATTACGATAAATATTTGTATCGAAATAAACAAGAATAATACACCTAACAAAAAAATAGGATTTCTGTGTACAAAAATATTAACAAAATATTTTTGATACAAAGATAATGAAAAGAAGACTATTGAAAACAGTAAGAATACAAATGATATTTTACCGAGAACGTACCTTGGGGTAGTGTTAAATCCTTTTGTTAGCATTATTAAAATTGAATCTACAATAACTGGAAGAATTCTACTAAAACCATATTTAGAAATACCATATTTTCTCTCATGGTGCTCTACTTCAACCTCTTTTATATTAAGACCTTTTTTTTGAAGTAATATGTTTAATATTCTGTGAATGTCACCACTAAAATTGAAGCTAAGTACATCCTTTTTTTTGAAAACCTTAAGGCTGCATCCTAAATCGTTAAAATTTGATTTGGTGAGAAGTCGTATTATATAGTTTGCAATCTTTGAATAAAATTTTCTTACTAAATTGTCATTTCTTTTTTTTCTGAAACCCACTACAGCATCAAAAGAAGGATAATTTTTATTAAACTCGTTTACAATTTTTAGTATTTCTGAAGGTGGATTTTGACCATCTCCGTCTAATGTACAAATATAAGGATACATTGACTTTAAAATCCCATTAAATATTGACTTTGATTGGCCTTGGTTAAACTCATTTCTGATTATTGTTATATTGTCTTTTTTTTCTATAACTTGTTCCAAGGGTATTGTGCTAAAGTCGTCAATCAACACTATTTCGTATGTAATTTTCGAATCTAAAAATACCTCATCAATTTCTTTTAACAAAAATGGAATCGACTCTTCTTCGTTAAGGGCTGGTATTACTATGGATAATTTATCTATCAATATATTCCTATTATAAATTATTATTACTATATGTGCGGAGTCGTAGGTTTTACATCAAAAAAAAGAAATATCAAGTTAATTTCAGAGTTAATGGAGAAACTTTCTCACAGAGGTCCAGATAATAAAGACTATGTAGAGATTAAGTTTGGTAATTCATACTTGTACCTAGGATCAACGAGATTATCAATAAGAGGTGACGAAACTTGTAACATGCCCTTATCAAATGAAGATGGAAACGTAATTATTTATAATGGAGAAATCTTTGATATAAAAACTTTATCTAATGATTTCAACTTGTCATTAGAAAAAAATGATACTTATTTTTTGTTAGAGTCATTGTCAAAAAAGGAATTTAATCTCAATCAAGTCAATGGAATGTATGCCTTTGCATTCTACAACAAGCTAGACGATCAATTAATTTTAGCTAGAGATCGACTTGGAATAAAGCCTCTTTGGTACAGTTTTCAAGATGACGATATTTTCTTTTCATCAGAGCAGAATAATTTACTTGCCCTTATTGAACATAAAGAATTGAGTAATAAGAGTATTTATAATTCATTAATTTTTAATGGTCTTTCAAAAGGAGAAGGTATATTTGAAGAAATTAAACAATTAAGTCCTGGGCAGAAGCTTACATTAAATAGTGACAAAACTTACAGCATAGAAAAATTTAATCTGTCGCGAAGTAATGGAATCGAGGATCAATCAAACCTACTTAATAAATTTGAAAATCTTATGATTGAAGTTTTAAATGACCACCTTCAGGCTGATACTGAAGTAGATTTATTATTAAGTGGAGGAATTGATTCAGGAATACTAGCTTATTTGACTAAAAATAAACTTAAAAAGAATTTACGTCATTTTTCAGTAAAATTTGAAAATAAATCATTTGATGAGTCAAGTACATTTCAAAAGTTGTCTAAAAAATTAGAGCTTGATCCGATAGTGTTTGAAATTAAAAATAATGATATTCCAGCCATAGTAAATGATGCTTTAGAAAATATGAACTCTCTAGTATTAGATCCCAGTTTCATACCAACTCATTTTTTATCTAAAAAAACTTCAAATTACACAAAAGCGGTCATAAGCGGTGATGGAGCTGATGAAATATTTGGAGGCTATGAGTGGTATCGTGCGATAAAGATAAAAGAAGGCTTTCCTTTTTTCGACAACGGGTTAGTAGCAAAATTTTTAAAATTTATATTTGAAAATAATAACTCGACAAACTATTTAGGTATTCCTGAAAAAATAAATTCTTTTTATAAAAGTAATCATGATGATCCATTAATTCAAACTTTAATTTGGCAAAGCTCTTTACAAAACATAAATGATGAAGTGATTGAAATAATTTATCAAAATGTTAATTCCTATACAGATTTGTTTTCAAATAATTCTTTACAAAATTTAGATATGAACTTTTATTTGTATACAAACATTATTCCAAAAATCGATATTGCAGGCATGGCAAATGGATTAGAAATAAGACCCCCTTATTTAGATGACAGGATTATTGAATTCGGTAAAAATATTAAAACTCATACTAGTCTTTTCAAAACTAAATTATTTCTCAGAGAGTACATTAAAAATACTGATATCAGTTTCCTTAATAGTAAAAAGAAACACGGCTTTGCTTTTCCTTTGTCTGTTTGGTTTAAACTGCAAGGCTATGATTATTTAAATAATAAATTAAAATCAAATAATAAATTTTTAGATTTTCTAAAAACAAAAGAAGATTTATCGTTTCTTAATTCTAAATTGAAATTAAACAACAATGAATTGAGATTGGCATGGTCTATATATGTTATATTAAATTGGCTAGATAAAAATGAAATTAATTAAACAGAACAAGGGTTTAACTTACTTATTTTTAAGCATATTCTTTTTTTATCAAATTTATTTAATGTATCAAGGGGGATCAACCTATGATCTCTTTGATTTATGGCTAGGTTCTGGATATATTTATCAAAAATTACAAGCCTATTTTAATTTAGATTTTTCTAATGAAATTTTTCAAAATGAGCTGGGTCAGCTTGATTTCTTTGGATATTTTTTTCTTTTTCCTGCATATATTATTGAAAGAAGAATAAATAAAATTTCTTATAACTCAAGCAATGAGCCAATAAATTTTTTGGGGGAACAGTTTCCATCCGAGGACGCACTTACATTTTTTTCCATTCATTTAGTGCTGATAATATATTCTTTTTTTCTAATTATTTTGATAGCTAATAAGATTGAAAACATATATAGTAGAAAATATTCAATTATTTTCATCATATCTTTATTGTTAGTACCAAGTTTTTCGGGCCACCTTCTCTTTAATGTAAAAGATATTCCACATTTACTTCAATTGTTTCTAGCCAAACTTTATATATATGATTATCTACACCTATCTACCAAAAAACTTAACCTCTCTAGATTCTTATTATTAAGTTTTATAATTGCAGCTTCACTTTCAATTAGAATTAATGCTCTTGTCTTCATATCATTCTTTTTATTTTATTTATATTTGATTTCTGAAAAAAAGAATATTTACGTAAAGAATACTTTTTTAGTAGCAATAATATCATTTCTATTTTTATTCATAATGACACCACAGTCTTGGGAAAACCCAATAAATTGGCTTGTTGGAAGTTTAGAGTTTCAGTCAAGTTTTGACTGGACAGGACATACTTTAACAAATGGTGAGTATATTGTTGCACAAGACATCGACGGCAGTTACTTATTTACATGGTATTTTTTTAGAATGCCTTTATTTATACATATCGGATTGTTGTACTTTATATATAAGTTTACTGTTTCACCTAAGAAGTTTGACTTTTCAACATATGCTTTAATTTTTATTTTTACAAACTTTGCTTTATTTCCAATTATTAAACCACCAGCTTATGATGGGCTTAGACATTTTTTATTTTTGATTCCATTTTTTGTCATTTTATTTGTTGAAATGATTGTAGATTTAGATTTAAAAAAATATAGATCAATAATCTATGGCCTATTAATTTTTTATGGTGTTTTTACTCAATATGGCTTAGAACAATATAAATATACTTATTTTAATGAATTAACCAACTTAAAAGAAGTAAGTTATCACTGTGAAAATATTGATGGATGTGGTAACTGGATTACTGACTATTGGTCATTTTCTGGTAGAGAATTGTCAACATATGTCAATCAAAATTTTAATGAAAAAAATATTTTGATATGTAAGCCTCATCATAGTTTTAAAAATTATATTGAATTAGATAGGTTTAATGAAATTTATCCATGGGAAATTAAACCTGAAATCGGTGAATTTTTGGTGGTTAGTTCACATAGGCCAAGACTAAATCAGGATTCTTGTGGGTTTTTAGAATATGAGATAAATTATGAATGCTCTGAGGTATTTACATTAAAAAAGACTTATAGATTTACTGATGTAAATATGAGCTATTTAAATAAATGTACAATGAAAAATTTATCTTAAAGCAAGTAAGGAATCACTTTTTATCGGAAAATTTATATTCAATATTTCAAAAAACTTTGAGATAATATAGCCAGAAATCCAAGGAAGGTTAATTACTTTTTTGTTTAAATCCATAAAATCATTTACCAGCTCTTTATAATTCAATGGACCAAGGTCATAAATCTTTAATTTACTTTGTTGGGGTAATTCATTTTTTACTATTTTATTAATTGTCTCATTAAGTTTTACTGAGCTAGTAAGATAATACAATTTTTTCTCGCCCGAAAAATTTGGAAGTATTGGATATTTTAAAGCTAGATCATACAAGTTCTTTATAAAGCCTGAAGCAAATGGTTCACTGGAATCAAAAATTATACCTGGTTTAATAACATACCCACCTTTAGATAAAACAATCTCTTCGATTCGAAATTTACATTTTTCATAAACAGACTCCGATCTTTCACCAGCATTAATTGTTGAGATAAATATGAATTTTTTAAAATCATATTCTAAGTTTTCAAGTTCCTGTATTAAATCTAAACTCCCTTTTACATTAATTTCCTCGCATGACTCTTTGGTTCTAGCATTTAAGTCCCAAGCAGCATGAATAAAATAATCATCTTTAAGTTCTATTGAATTTAAATTAAACTTCATAAATTTTGAATCACGTGAAGATTCTTTTGGTACATCATAATAAATTAAATTATTTGAAACTTTTAAAATTCCTCCAAGATGACCAGTTAAGCCTGTCGCTATTACTTTCATGATAAAGTAATTATATATGAAAATATTGATTGTTGGCAGCGGTCCATCAGCATACTCGTCTTTGATTTATTTATTAAATAAAAAAGATATCCAAGTTGATATGATTGACAATTCAAACATAAATGAACAAGTATTAAAAAACGGTTGCATTTATAACAATACTTTTAAACATGGAAATCGCATCAATAACGAAATTGAAATATATGATAATGCTAAAACTTTTTCAAATAATGCATATCCATCTCCGTCAAAAAGCTTTGGAGGATTTTCAAATGTTTGGGGAGGGACTGTATTTGAACCTAAAAAGAGAGAAATCGAAACTTATAAGACCTTGGGAATAGATATTAAAAGATATTATCAAAAAATAATTTCTGACGCTTTTATTTTGTCATCAGATAGTAGTTTCCCCTCATACTCTATGACTTTAAGGGAGAGAAATTTATTAAATAATCTAAAGTCATTACAGGATGGTCACTTCAAAACTTATTTTTCAAAAACCTGGCTTTTAAATGATTCTCAAAATAAACTTGGAAAAATCGATATTTGCGATTTTTGTGGTTCTTATACCTGGGATTGCAGTGGTAAGACAATCTGGAACTCCAAAAATTTTATTAAAAAACAAATTGAGTTAAAGAAAGTAAATTATCTTGAAAATACTAAATTAATTTCTTTTAAAGAGGATTTTAAAAAAGTAAATTGTAATCTCATTCAATCAAATAAAAGTTTAAATAAAACATATGACAAAGTCTTTCTCTGTTCGGGTGTTATTTCAACTTCATTGATAATAATGAATTCCACAGACATAAAACAAGTAGAAGTCAAAATATCAGATTTATTGAGTATTCCATTTGTTAATTTATATAGAAAAGGTGAAAAGAGACATTCTTTAAGCGATCTTTTTGTACATAAATCAACAAATGAGTCTGAAGTTTTCTTACAAATTTATGGTTTTTCTAGGGGATTATTAAATTTAGCAAATGATGCTGTACCAATCACAAGATTCATCAAAAAATTACCAAACTTTTTATTTAAGAATTTTGGTGGTATTTTTATGTATTTAAATCAAGAAAATTCTTCAAGTTTGAGAATAATAAAAACTCCTGATGGAATTACTTTCGAACCAAAAAATGCAAATTTTGATATTAATAAAGAATTGAAAGCATTGAGAAAATATCTTTTGAAAGGTAAAGTTTTTCCATTGTACATATTGAAAAAAAACTACAAATTTGGAAAAAGTAATCATTACGGAGGACAATTTAGTCATGCTAAGTCTTTTGGAGAACTAAATACTGACAGAGTTGGCAGGTTGAAAAATTTAGACAATGTTCACATACTTGACTCATCTGTTCTTCCGATTATTAATACCGGACCCTTAACTGCAACTATGATGGCAAACAGTTATAGAATTACTGAAGAAGTTTTTGAAAGCTATTCTTAATTATATTTAGTCAACAGTTTTCCACAGGTGCAAACTTGCAATAGTTTTGTAAGGAGACCACTTTTTAGCATATTTATCATACACGCTCCAATCGCTTTTTGGCTTAACCATTCCAGCCTTATTCATTGCTAATCTTAATCCGGCATCTTTAGAAGAGAATATATCTAGATTTCCACAACAAAAAATTTCAAACATATTTACTGACCATGGACCTATTCCAAATACTGACAACAAATTCGTTTTTAATTCTTCGCTTTCAAGTTTAGTTAAATCAATAAATTTTTTATTATTGAATAAATCCGAAAGCTCTTTAATCGTTTTTGCTTTATTTGTACTTAAACCAAGGTTCTTAATATCACTAACTTTTAAATGTTTAAAATTTGATTCATTTAAATTTTTAGTACTAAAGTTATTTTTTATACCTTGAAATATTGAATTTGCAGCCTTAGTCGATATAAATTGTGAGATTACAATTCCAACTAAGCTATCAAATTGATTATCTTTATTTGGCTTGAAAATTAAATGACCATTATCTTTTATAATTTTGCCAAGATTTGGGTCTTTTTTAATCAAATAGCTTTCTTTGTCTGAAAATTTCACTTTAAACAAATAAATCAATAACAATTTTTAAAATTTGTATTGACCTTCCTACAAAATTTGTAAAAAATACTTTCCATTCAGTAATTGAAAAAACTCCAAGTATGTTCTTACTTTTCAAAGAAAGTAAGGGGTTTGGAGTGATACTGCCTTCCCAATAAGGAATATAAAATAATATTAAAATCAACAGTGTAATGAAAAGAAGTGGAGTAGAAAATTTTTTGTTTTCTTTATTTTCACTAAATTGAAGTATTGAGAAAATAGATACAAACATAAATATATGCCTTCCCCAATCAATTGAGATAATGAAAAGGGGTATAAATAAAATAATATAAAGTAAAAATAGTAATTTATTTTTCTTGATTGATCTTGAAAGAATTAAAGGACCAATCCCAACAACAGAATAGTAAAGATAATAGAAATATTGTGAATCATAAAAATTTGTTGTTCTATTGTAAGTCTCTGAAATTGACAAGCCTAACCAATCAATAGCTCCAACGCAAATATTTTGATGATAGTTTAACTCAATTAGCCCAGCACATATAAGTTTTGCATTTGATGCTGTATCAATGGAACTAAAGTATAAATAAAAATAAATAAAAACTGGTATAGAAATTAAAGATGAAAATAAGATAATGTTTTCATCTTGTTTTCTTCTCATTAAGTAGATCACTAAAGGTAAAAAGTACAAGTTATATTCTGCAGAAAATATAGCGATAACAAAAAAAACATAACTTAAAAAAAGTATAATTTTTCTTCTTTTTGCTACATAACTAAAAGTAAATAGAGCTAACGAAAATAATCCAATTAACTCTTTTCTAAAAATAGCTTCTGGGTTTGAAGAATGAAAAAGTAAAAACGCTGGTGAAAATAATATCAAGTGTGAATAGAAATTTTGATTATTTCTTAAGTAGATAAGACACACCGTAATAATGAAACAAAAATAAATTATAGAAAGACATATGGTTAAAAAAATTAGTTTAATTTCTGGACCTAAAGGAAGATTTAGAATGAATGTTCCAAAAAGTCCTCTTCTTATAAATCCGTAATTATAGTTAATCAACCATTCGGCTGTATACCATTCATGGCCTCCATAAATGTTGTAGTTATAAAAAAAATTGAATCCTTTAACAAAGTTATATAAAGTTAGAAGAAAAAAAACTGAAAGAACAATATTTTTAATTTTTAAATCTTCTGTAGTAAAATTAAAATTTTTCATATTAAAGAGTCGTAATTCATAAAAGAATATTAATAAGAATTCCTTTGAATTTTTTCAGTTTTAAGAAGGTTAAATTATTTTTAGTATCCTTAGTGTTCTAAACACAATAAATATAATTACAATTCCAGCTAACCAACCTAGTACTGCAATACCTAAACTAGCATCTACTTGATTCGCTCCACCGATCCCCCCAATTAATGAGGTACCAGACCAGCCAATAACCCTCAGGAATTCTCTTTTTTGTTCTTTGTCAAGATTTTTAAATCTTTTGATCATTAATCCATATATTAACTAAATTTTAAAATTTTAAAATATCATCAATTGTGAAATATAAAATTTTTTGTATTTAAAAGAATTCCTAAAGCATGTATAAATTATTATTTATTTGTTTAGTATTTCAAACTTTCTAAATTAATCACTCCTATGGAGGCTGTGTCCTCTAGAAATAGATATAGTTGGTCATTTAAAAATTTTAGATCTCTTATTCTTTCAAACACTTCTATTCTCTCAAAATTAACAATTATATTTTGATTATCCAACTCAAAAAAGTAAATAGATTGATCACGAAGAGAAGAAACTATATATTTATTTTGGCCAATTTTAACAATTTCTGAGATTCCAATTGATGGAACAAATGATTTAATTGGTTCGATAAATCCATATTCAGCATGTGAATTATGTAATGGGTATTTTTCATATTTTTTATTATTTTCCAAACTTTTTCCACCGTAGTGTTCTCCAGCTGATGAAATTGGCCAACCAAAATTTTGAAACTCACCTTTTTTTATTTTATTAAGATCAATAATATTTATTTCATCTCCACCTTTTGGGCCATGTTCTGTTTCCAGTATGAAATTATTAATTTCATCAAAATACAGTCCTTGTGGGTTTCTATGTCCAATTGAGATAATTTCATAATTACTATTTAATATATTTATTTTGATTATTTTTCCATTTACGCTTTGTTCATCTTGGGCAAGATATCTGCTTCTATAATCACCAATGGAAAGTAATATATGATCTTTATCAAATGAGATTATTCTTCCTCCTGATTGATGAGCGTTAAACTCACCATCAAGGTTGTTAACAGTATGTACACATTCTGTAGATGAAAATAATTTTGTAAATGCAATATCGTCATAGTTCATAATCCCGTAAATTATGGATGTATTCCAACAATCATCTTCTATTTCTTCTGTAAATGATATGAAAACTTTGTCATTAAAAATAAGTAAATCTTTTAGTGAAAACCAATTATTTTTTTCATATTGCTTAACAGAGATAAAGTCATCTATGTTATTACCAATTTGTTTAAAACTTTTATTTTCATTACTTATATTTTTTTTGTATGCTAAAACACCTCTAGAAGATAAAATTACAAGATTATCTTCATAAAAATCAATATAACCACTCCCAGGATATTGATTATTTATACCGAAATAAAACCCTGAGAGTAATTGATATTTATTTAAGGTTAAATTGTTCATTAACTTTATAGTTATTTTTTTTATTTGGATATCGTCACCAGCCTCAACTTTAGACAACTCTAGTTGTGCTAAATATCGAAATAAGTTTTGATCTTTTGCTTTATTTTGATCATAAAAAGTTTCTTCTAATCGGGAAATAGTCTCTTCTTGTTGAGATATATATGTATAAGGTAAAAAATATTTTTTAATTTGTTCTTTTTGTTCATTGTTAAGAAAAGCTACATTTATAGAACTAGAGTTAATTAAAAAATAACTACTGATTAAAAAAATTATTATTAATGATATTAAATTTTTTATTGTTACTATTTTTTTCATAATATATTAGTCTCAACTATTTTGTGGCCAGAGGCAGAACCAATGTGCCGACCCCTTGTTTTTTAGATAAAGGCAGACCACTTGTCCTCATTTCATTGTAACTTATTCATTGTTATTTTCGCTCATTACAAATGGGCTATATAATTTTGAAATACTTAAGTGCACGAATTGCCAAATAAATTATAAAAATAAAAAAAACTATTGAAATTAAAACATCTACAATACTT
>MDTE01008448.1_pt1 | contig 20230 bp, 26 predicted proteins | sample 811231 | NCBI WGS metagenome assembly MDTE01 (sample SAMN05326651, study PRJNA326480) | marine metagenome | isolation source: seawater | place: Indian Ocean: Red Sea | collected 2010 | reverse complement strand
TCTCAAGCGGCAACAACAAGAGGTTTTGGTTTAAAAGAATTTGAAAAAGTTGGTAACTTAATAACAAAAGTTATAAAAGGTTTATCAGAAAACCCAGAGGACAATAGCAAGATTGAGGGTGAAGTTAGAGATGAAGTAGTGAATTTATGCTCTAATTTTCCGATTTATAAAAATCTGAATAAATGATTTGCTCTATATGCAAGAAAGGCGAAACTTCTGTAGTTGACTCTAGACCCACAGAAGACGGCACCGCTATACGCAGAAGAAGATTGTGTGTGTGTGGTGCTAGATTTACGACTTTTGAAAGAGTACAATTTAGAGAATTAATGGTTGTAAAAAAAAATGGGAGAAAATCACCTTTTGACAGAGATAAACTTGCTAAGTCAATTTATATTGCATTAAAAAAAAGACCTTTAGACACAGAAACTATCGAGAAATTTATTAGCAAGGTTTCAAGAGCTTTAGAAGAATTAGGACAAAATGAAATTTCAACAAGTACAATTGGCACAATGGTTATGGAAGGCTTAAAAGAATTAGATCCAGTAGCATATGTAAGATTTGCATCAGTTTATAGAAATTTTAGAGAAGAAAAAGACTTTATACAATTTGTTGACAAGATAGATGTCTACAAAAAAAGATAAATTCTCATCAATAGATAAAAATTTTATGAAACTTGCTTTAAAAATAGCAAGAGTTCGTAAAGGTTTGACGGGGAGTAATCCATCAGTTGGATGTCTGATTGTAAAAGACAATAGAATTATTTCAATAGGACAGACAGGTTATAATGGAAGACCCCATGCTGAACACAATGCTATCGAAGACTCTAATGAAAAACTATTGGGGTCAAAAATGTATGTCACTTTAGAACCCTGTAATCATTATGGTAAAACGCCCCCTTGTACAAAAAAAATAATCAAAAGTGGAATTAATGAAATAATTTATTCCATGAATGATATTGATAAAAGAGTAAAAGGTAAAAGTTTTAAGATCTTATCCAAATATAAAGTTAAAGTAAAAAGGGGTCTTTTAAAAGATGAGGCTAAAAAGTTATATGATTCTTATATTAAGAATAGATTAAAAAAACTACCATTTGTAACCGCTAAAATTGCTATTTCAAAAAATAAAATTATTTATACCAAAGGAATAAAAAGAATTACAAATAAATATTCTGATAAATTATCACATTATCTTAGATATAAAAATGATGCTATTATGATATCAAGCAAAACGTTAAACATTGATAATCCAAAATTGGATTGTAGATTAGTCGGATATGAAAAATACTCACCAAAAAGAATTATTTTAGATAGAAATCTAAATATTAATTTTAAAAGCAAAGTTATTAAATCAGTAAAAAAAGATAATACAATTTTATTTTATAATTCTTCAAACACTAAAAAAATAAATCTTTTAAAAAAGAAAGGAATATGTTTAATAAAATCAAAACTTAATCAAGAAAAAAATTTTGACCTAAAACAAATACTAAGAAAGCTATTTCTGCTTGGTATAAATAACCTTCTTGTTGAAGGAGGTGATAAAATAACAAAAAATCTTATAAAGAGTGAATTGGTTGATTTATTTTTTTTATTTAAAAGTCCAAAAATACTATCAAGAAATAAAGTATTTAAAAACTTTACTTCTATTGAAATTTTAAACAGAAAATATAAAAAAAAGAACAAAATAGTTTATAAAAACAACAAAGATAATATTACAATTTACAGAAAATAAAATGTTTAATGGAATAATATTTAATACTGGCTCAATCAAAAAAATATATAAAAGAAAAAAAGGTTTAAATATATTTATTAAATCAGATTTGAAAATAAACAATAAAGATATAGGTATTTCTGTAGCTTGTGACGGTGTCTGTTTAACTTTAATTTCAATTAAAAAAAAGATAATGGAATTTTATTTGTCTAATGAAACTGTTAAAAGATCTAAATTTAAATATTTAAAAGTTAATGATTTAATTAACTTAGAACTCCCTTTAAAATATGGCCAAAATATTTCAGGTCATATCTGTCAAGGTCATGTAGATACTACAGGTAAAATTTTAAACATTAAGAAAGTTGATAAATCATATATATTTGATTTTGAAATTAATTTTAAAGAAAGAAAAAACATTATTGAAAAGGCATCGATCTGTATTAATGGTATTTCTTTAACTGTAGCAAAAATTACAAAAAAAGGTTTTAATATATGGGTTATTCCTCATACACTAAAATTGACAAATTTATCGAAAATTAAGAAAGGAAGTTTTGTCAATATTGAAATTGATATTTTATCAAAATATGTAAAAAATTTTTTAAATGCCAAAAAGTAAGTATTCATCAATAGAAAATATTATTAAAATTGCTAAGAGAGGTGGTATGTTTATATTAGTTGATGATGAAAAAAGAGAAAACGAAGGTGATCTAGTGATATCAACATCTGACACAAATAGTAGAAATATTAATTTCATGGCGAAATATGGCAGAGGACTAATTTGCCTTGCTTTAGACAGCTTACAGGCAAAAAAATTAAATTTGTCGTTGATGTCTCCAGTTAATCGTTCAAGAAATCAAACTGCTTTCACAGTTTCTATTGAGGCAAGAAAAGGAATTACTACTGGTATATCCGCAAAAGATAGATCTCGAACGATAAAGATAGCCTCAAAGAAAAATGTAAATAAGAATGAAATTGTATCACCTGGTCATGTATTTCCAATTATAGCAAAGGATGGTGGAGTTCTTGTAAGAGCTGGGCATACAGAAGCCTCTGTAGATATTTCAAAACTTGCCAAAAAAAATAATTCTGCCGTTATTTGTGAAATCATGAATGAAGACGGAACAATGGCAAAAGGACAAGATCTCCTAAATTTTGCAAAAAAACATAAATTGAAAATTGCTAAAATAGCAGATCTTATTTCTTATAGATTAAAAAAAGAAAAATTAGTAAGACTTAAAAAAATTTCAGACATAAAAGTTAAAAACCAAAAATATAAAATTAAGATTTATGAAAATTTACTTGATGGATCAGAACATTTTGCTTTAGTAAAAGGATCCTTAAAAAAAAGTATTATTCCAAGAGTAAGAGTAATATCCTCAAACATTGTTCACAATTATCTTATTAACCAAAAGTTACCAAACTCTTTTAGCAAAACTTTGAATTATTTCAAAAGATATAATAATTGTGTTTTAGTTTTTATCAAAGATAGTAATTTAGAGTCAGTTACACAAACTCTTAAAGATTATAACAGTAGATCAAATTTTAAAAAAGGTCATGATAAATTGATTAGAAACTACGGAATAGGTGCACAAATTATTAAAGATTTGAAGATAAGGAAAATGATCTTAATCACAAAATCACCAAAAAAAGTTATAGGTTTAGATGGTTTCGATATAAAAATTGTTAAACAAGAATATATTTAATGAAAAAAAAATTTCTAATTGTATCTGCAAATTACTATAAACACATATCTTCAGGTCTTTTAAAAAGTGCAAAAAAGATTTTACCTAAAAATTCAAGAATTAAAATTATTGAGGTTCCTGGTGTTTTCGAAATACCAGTTACTATTTCAAAAAATATAAAAAAATACGATGCCTTTATAGCTTTAGGTTGTGTAATAAAAGGACAAACACCACACTTTGACTTCATATCTAAAGCATCGATTGACGGTATCATGAGATTAGCTATTGATTTTAAAAAACCTATAGGTTGTGGAATAATTACCTGTTTGAATATGAAACAAGCTGTTAAAAGAAAAAAAAAGGGTGCTGAAGCTGCTAGGTCTGTTTTATCGGTACTTAATCAGTAATGAAAATCTCTTTTAAACCACAGAACAATCCAAGAGTTATAATTATTCAAAAACTGTATAGTAAATTTTTTAATGATGATGAAATTTTAACTTATCCAAAACATCGTTTCAAAAAGTTTATAAAAGATATAACTAAAGGAACAATCGAAAGGGATGAAATAATACTTGAAGAATTAAATAATAATCTAAATTCAAAAATAAATTTTAATAACCTTGATAAAGTTTTTCAAGTTATACTAAAATCTGCCACTTATGAGTTTTTATATAAACCAAACTTGTCTACTCGAATTATTATAAAAGAATATCTAAATGCCTCAAATTTTTTTTTGAATAACTCACAAACAAAATATTTAAACGCATTATTAGACAAGATTGCAAAAAATATAAGATCAACAAATGCACGAATTTGATTTAATTAAGAAATATTTTTTGAATCTATCAAGACATAATAAAGGATCATTAAATTTAAATGACGATGTTTTCTTTGATAAATCAAGAAAGTTAGTTATTAGTATAGATAGTTACTTACAAGGTACACATTTTATTGATTTTAAAAAACCTGATTTGGTAATCAAAAAAATTATACGTTCATCAATTTCTGATCTTATCTGCAAAGGTGTTATTCCAAAATATTATTTTATTTCCGGTTCAGGAAATAAGAAATCTTTCTCAAAAAAAAACTTAAGAAAAATATCAAAATCACTCAAAGAAGAACAAAAAAAATATTCTATTTTTTTATGTGGAGGAGACACCACATTCTCAAAGAATTTGGGCTTTACTATTACCTGTATAGGATTTTCCTCTAAAATAATTTATAGAAATAAAGCTAAAATGAATGATGATATTTACGTGACAGGCAATTTAGGTGATAGTTATATTGGGTTAAAGATTTTAAAGAAAAAAATTTCAGTAAATAAATCTTTTTATAAGTATTTTACAGATAAGTTTTATTTACCTGATATAAATATTAAACTAACAAAAAAATTAAAATCATTTTGTAATACATCAATTGATTTATCAGATGGATTGATAAGTGATTTAGAAAAACTAATAAATAAACAGAAGTTTTCTTATAAATTGTTTTTATCGGATATTCCAATATCAAATAATCTTAAAAAATTAATTAACTCTAAAAAATTAAAAAAAACTCAATTTATTTCTCGAGGTGATGATTATCAAATTCTTTTCACTGCATCACCGAATAAATCCAGAATCATCATGAAAACCTCTAAAACTTTAGGTATTAAAATTTCTAAAATTGGAAAAATATGTTCTAGTAGAGAGAAATCCCAAATTATTGATCAAAAAGGAAGGGAAATTAACATTAAAAACAAAGGCTATTTTCATAAATTTTAAGAAGTTAAATATTGCCTTTTATTGCTTTTTTTGTATTGTCCGCTTTTTAACAAATAACTTTAATTAAGGCTAATATGAACTCATCTTTAGAAACAATATTATTATTTACAATAGCAGCTGGATTTTTATCAATAATTTACGGATATTTGACTGGCAAAAATATCTTAAATTCCAGTACGGGTAATTCTAAAATGCAAGAAATTGCATCTGCTATTCAAATAGGAGCTAAAGCATATTTAGCCAGACAATATAAAACGATTTCAATAGTAGGTGTGGTTGTTTTAATAATAGTAAGTATTGCTTTTAGTCCACTTGTTGGTTTAGGTTATCTCATTGGTGCAGCATTATCTGGTATAGCTGGTTATGTTGGAATGTTGGTTTCTGTTGAGGCAAATGTAAGAACTGCTGAGGCTTCAAGAAAAGGTTTGGCAAATGGACTTTCTGTAGCTTTTAAATCAGGAGCGGTAACTGGAATGTTAGTAGCTGGTCTAGCTTTGTTGGCTATAGCTGTTTATTATTATTTATTACTTAAATTTGATGTAGATGAAAGAGAAATAGTTAATGCTTTAGTTGCGTTAGGGTTCGGGGCCTCTTTGATCTCAATTTTTGCAAGATTAGGTGGTGGTATATTCACAAAAGGAGCTGATGTTGGTGCAGATTTAGTTGGGAAAGTTGAGGCTGGTATACCTGAAGATGATCCTAGAAATCCAGCAGTTATTGCTGATAATGTTGGTGATAATGTTGGTGATTGTGCGGGTATGGCTGCTGACTTATTTGAAACTTACGCAGTAACTATTGTTGCTACAATGGTTTTATCATCTATTTTTTTCCCCGGTGACATGTCAATGATGATTTATCCTTTAACTATTGGTGGCGCATGTATTCTTACATCTATTTTGGGTACATTTTTTGTAAAATTAGGAAAAAGTAAAAACGTTATGAATGCACTATATAAAGGTTTCATTGTCTCAGCTATCGCGTCATTAATTATTCTTTATCCAGTAACTGATTATGTTTTAGGTTTAGAAAATTCATTTAATTTAAATAATAAGACTTTCTCTGGAATGAGTTTATATTACTGTGGTATAATCGGCTTAGTTATAACAGGTTTATTAATTTGGGTAACCGAGTATTATACTGGTACGAGTTATAGGCCTGTTAAAAGTGTTGCAAATTCATCGACTACTGGTCATGGGACAAACGTTATTCAAGGTCTAGCTATTTCTTTAGAGGCGACTGCAATACCTGCATTAATAATTGTATCAGGAATTTTGATTACAAATTATATTGCTGGTTTATTTGGGATCGCTATAGCAGTAACAACTATGCTTGCTTTAGCTGGAATGGTTGTTGCTCTTGATGCCTATGGACCTGTAACAGATAATGCTGGTGGAATAGCTGAAATGTCAAAGCTTCCAAATAATGTTAGAAAAACTACAGATGCTTTAGATGCAGTAGGAAATACAACTAAAGCAGTTACAAAAGGTTATGCTATTGGATCAGCTGGACTTGGTGCTTTAGTTTTATTTGCAGCATATACAGAAGACATAAAACATTTTTCAAAAGTTGCTGGATCTAATCTTGAAGGAATTGTGGTTACTTTTGATCTATCAAATCCATATGTTGTTGTTGGATTACTTATAGGTGGAATGCTTCCATACCTTTTTGGTTCTATGGGAATGCAGGCTGTAGGTCGCGCTGGTGGAGCAGTAGTTATAGAAGTCAGAAGACAGTTTAAGAAATATCCAGGTATAATGAAAAGAAAACAAAAACCAGATTATGCTAAATTGGTTGATTTGTTAACTGTAGCAGCAATAAAAGAGATGATCATTCCATCTTTATTGCCTGTGTTATCACCAATAGTTTTGTATTTCATTATTTTATCAATTGGAGGTCAAGTTGCAGCACTAGCATCTGTTGGTGCAATGTTATTAGGGGTTATTATAACCGGATTGTTTGTAGCCGTATCAATGACTGCTGGTGGTGGTGCATGGGATAATGCAAAAAAATATATAGAGGATGGAAACTATGGCGGTAAAGGATCTGAGGCACACAAGGCCGCAGTTACTGGTGATACGGTAGGTGATCCATATAAAGATACTGCAGGTCCAGCTGTAAACCCAATGATAAAAATAACAAATATTGTTGCTTTACTTTTACTTGCTGTGATTGCAGGTGGGCATTAGTTTCTTTATTTAGCTTTTCGCCTACCTAGAGGGTCATTAATCTTATGTCTTAAACTCGTAATTACATTGTTTATGAATGAATTTTTTTTGTCTAAAACATTAGTTTCTTTTTTAGACAATTTAAGTTCTTTCATTTGATCTTTGTCATAAAAATCTTTTTTTACTAAGAGACCTCGTTCATCAAATTCTAAAACTAAAACGTTATTTTGCAAAAGTTTTTTTCTACCCATAGTTTTAAATTCACTAACAGTCGTCTTTCTCTCAATGTAAATCCAAATATCGTTATCAAATGTGCTTTTTGTCGAGGGAACACCAAGTAATAATTTTGCATCATTTTTATTTGAAGTTAATATTTTTAATTTTTCTTGTTTTTTTTCTAAATAATGCACTCCATGATGTCTAACAACTTTGTCAAAAGAACAACTTGTGCTAAACAAAAATATAAAGATAATAAAAATTATTTTTAACATGAGTATTAAATATCTAAATATTTACAATAATTTGATTAAATTAACCACAAATAAAAATTTGTACAAAGGTTTAACTATACAAGACACTTTTTATGATAGATTAGTTTTTTTCCTTATACATTTCGCTTTTTTTCTTAATAGATTTAAAAATGACAATGAACCAAAAATATTACAGGATATTTATGATTTTAATTTTAGACAATTAGAATTAAGCATTAGAGAAATAGGATATGGAGACCAATCGATTAATAAAAAAATGAAAGATTATATAAATCTTTTCCATTCTATTATTTCTGAAGTTCATTTTTGGGATAAATTAACACTTAGCGAAAAGAAAAAAACAATTTCAACTTTTTTGTCTAATTTTGATAAAACTGATTATTTAATTGAATATTTTGATAAATATAGACAAGATTTGTCAAAAAAGACTTTGAATTTTTTTTTATAAAAGTATAAGTAACAATTATGGCTGTACCTAAAAGAAAACAAACACCGTCCAGAACAGGAATGAGACGTTCTCAAAATATGAAACTTTCTTCAAAAAACATTGTTGAAGATAAAAAGTCTGGTGAATATAGACTTTCTCATCATATGGATTTAAAGACTGGAACATACAAAGGACGACAAGTGTTAGATCCTAAAGATTAAATTATTTAGGTAAAATGGATGATTTAATTAAAATTGCAGTTGATGCAATGGGGGGAGATGGCTCACCTAAGAAAATAATAGATGGTATAATTCATAATCACAAAGCTAATAAAGATAATTTTTTTAAAATTTTTGGAGACAAAGATGAAATTAATAGTCTTTTAAAGAATAATATTGATAAAGATTTTTTTGAAGTTATTGATACTAAAAATGTAGTTAAAAGTACTGATAGTCCTCTGGAGGCTGCAAAAAGAGGAAAAGACACAAGTATGTGGCTTGCTATTGAAAGTGTAAAAAAAAAAAATTCTGATATTGTAATTTCCGCAGGTAATACTGGTGCATTACTAGTAATAGCAAAATTAAATCTTAAGATGATTGAGAATATTGACAAACCTGCATTATCAGCACTATGGCCAAATAAAAAAGGAATGAGTGTTGTTTTGGATTTAGGTGCAAATATTGAATGTGGTTCGAAAAATTTAGTTGATTTTTCTATTATGGGAGCATCATTATATAAATCGTTATATCCTAATGAAACTCCTAATGTTGCATTATTAAATATTGGCTCTGAAGAATTAAAAGGAAATGAAACAATCAAGGAAACCTTTCAGTTATTGAATGATAAAAAAAATTTTGATTTTAATTTTAAGGGTTATATTGAAGGTAATCAATTAATGCACGGAGAAGTAAATGTAATTGTATCAGATGGTTTCACTGGTAATGTAGCTTTAAAGACCGCTGAAGGAACGGCAAATTTTATTACCGATGAATTAAAATTAGCTCTTAGTGGATCAATTTTAGGTAAGATATCATCATTATTAAATATTTCTAATTTAAAAAAATTTAAAAAAAGATTAGACCCAAGATTGTATAATGGAGCTATATTTATAGGTTTAGATGCTCCAGTAGTTAAAAGTCATGGTGGCACAGATTATATAGGTTTTTCGAATTCAATTAATGTTTGTAATAAAATTATAAAAGGTAATTTAATTGATAAGATTAAGGGAAATTTAAATAGATGAGATTAAATTTAACTAAAAAAGACCTAATCAATCTTATTTATATGCAAATAGGGTACTCTAAAAGAATATCTGAACATTTAATTGATGATTTTTTTCTACTAATTATGGATAATTTACAAAAAGAGAAAAAATTGAAAATTTCTAATTTTGGAACTTTTTTGATAAGAAAAAAAAAACCAAGAATTGGAAGAAATCCAAAAACTAAAGAAAAAAAAAATCATTTCTGAGAGAAATGTTGTTTCATTTAAGGCTTCAAAAGACTTTAAGGAATTTATAAACAAAAAAGACGATGAATAAAAGTAATAATGCTTATAAGACCATTGGTGAAGTTGTAAAACTTATAGGTTTAAAGTCTAAAAATGAAAATTCTTTACCAACTCATACAATTAGATATTGGGAAAAAGAGTTTAGACAAATAAAACCAAAAATTTTAAATGGTAATAGAAGATATTATGATGAAAAAAATATTCTTCTATTAAAAAAGATACATTTTCTTCTAAAAGATCAAGGAATGACAATAAATGGTGTAAAAAAAATTTTGGATAATAAACAAAATTTTAATATTGACGAAAGTTTAAATAATTCTATAAGAACAAGTAATTTAAAAAGTAAATTAGTAAAAATTTCTAATATTATTAAAACTTTAAAAAAATAGACAAATGGCAAAAAAAACACATGTTAAAATTAGAATGGTTCCAGAAAGTAAACCTGATAGCCCTTTCTTTTACTATTTAAAAAAACCTGCTGGTGGAGAAAAAGCAAAAGTAAAATTAAAAGCGAGAAAATACAATCCTTCAACTAGAAAACACGAAATATTTGTAGAAAAAAAATTACCACCACATAGTAAATAGTTATTTTTTTTTAAAATTTCTTTTTTCAAAATCAATATATGCTGAAATCATGTTTTTCCAAATTTTGTTCGTTATTTTTGGATCTATGCGATTTTTTAATGACTTCTTTTTTATATTACTAAGTATTTTTTTTATTCTTTTTTTATCTACAATTTGATTTTTTTTATCTTTCAAATTCAAAACTTTTTTAACTAGAAAAGTTCTCTTTTTAATAATTTTAATAAGAGTATTGTCGAGTTTGTCTAATTCAGATCTTATTTTTAACAATTTTTTTTTTTTTAATGGCGACATTTATATAATTGGATTATTTAAAAAATATTATATTTATCAATATATGTATATAGAAAATAATATTATTCGTACCAGGCTATCTATCTGGTTAATTTTTATGTTTTTTTTAATTATGTTAATGATTGTTGTTGGGGGTTTGACACGATTAACTGACTCCGGTTTGTCAATTACTAAATGGGAACTATTCTCGGGCATTTTACCACCTTTAAATAATGAAAATTGGATTATTTATTTTGAGGAATATAAGCTAATTCCTGAATTCAAATTTCAAAACTATTCAATGACTTTGAGTGAATTTAAGATTATTTTTTGGTGGGAATGGGCTCATAGGTTTTTAGGTAGATTAATTGGTTTAGCTTTTATAGCACCATTAATTTATTTTACTATTAAAATAGGTTTCAAAAAACTATTAAATTTTTATTTCATTTTTTCTCTGATTTGCTTTCAAGGTTTTTTAGGATGGTTCATGGTACAAAGTGGTCTCGTTGACAATATAGATGTTAGTCATTTTAGGTTATCTGTTCATCTATTATTTGCTTTTATAATATTATCTTTAATACTCTGGAATTTGTTTTTAATAAATAGAACACAGAAATATCAAAATAGATTAATAAATTTTTTACCAGAATTTATTTTATTTTTAATATTCCTACAAATAATAATAGGTGCATTTGTTTCTGGTATGGATGCAGGTAAAATTTATAACTCATGGCCATTGATGGGTGAAACTTATTTTCCTGATGATAATAAATTATCAAATCTTTTTAAAATGACAGCTTTTAGTGATCCATCGTTAGTGCAATTTCTTCATAGAAACTTAGCATATTTAACTTCTTTTATTTACTTAATATCTATATATGTTGTTTTTAAAAATAAGATTATTAATCTTATTAAACCAGTAATTATTTTAGGATTAATAATATTTTTACAAGTACTTCTCGGTATACTTACAGTTTTAAGTGGTGCTACAATAATATTTGCATCATTGCACCAATTTAGCTCTATATTACTTGTATCGTCTGCTTTATATTTATTATTTAAAAATCGTTTTGCTTAATTACTTTTTCTCTACCACAAATAACTCATCGTTAAAGTACAGACCTTTATTTTCATTGACGATCTTTTTAACAATTGTGAGATACTCTTTATTTCTTTCTGCTTTCATTACTTGTTCATCAGATATTTGATTCACATATACAGCTGCATTCCATGCTGAGAAAATTAAAGAAGTTGCTATACCTCCTTTGATCTCGTTAGGGAGTGCTCTTAATACATATTTAACTCTCTTTTTTTTACTAAATCTTAGATCTTTTAATAATTTTTTATCGATATTTCTTTTTATATATTTTAATATTGAATTATATAGTGTTGGAAAAGGTTTTTCTTTAGGCCATATTTTTTTAACAATTTTGCTTGCAGGATCACCGCCACTAGCATGAACAACAACTAATTTACCTTTCTTTTCTAAAGACTTTATCATCGGCTCTATTACATATTTAACTTTTTTTTCAGCAGAAATTCTTGATCTATAAGGTTGCGAGGCAATAATTAAATCATATTTATTTTTTCCATTATTTTTTTTTGGTATTATATTTTTGAGACTGAACTCCTGATCTTTTCTGTAAATTACAATTACAGATGGTTCTTTATATGTTGGGTTGCCATTTTTTGAATTTCTATCTATCTGCCAATTTTTACTCAAAAATTCTCGATTTAATTTTCTTAGCTGGGTGGAGAAGTCTAAAGATGAGCTACCTTTTAGTCGGATAACTTTCCAATTCATTTTTTTTTGTTTATTGATGTTATTTGATTTTAATTGTGTTGACTCGGTATAGTTAAGGTTTGATATAACAAATACTGTGTTTTTATGTTCAATAAATCGATCAGGTAATTTTTCAAGACCTAATCTTACATCTTCCATGCTTATCTCTTTTGTTGTGACTAAAAGGGGTATGTGTGGCATTTTCTGATGGCATTGTCTTATAACATTCATCAATAATGATCCATCACCCATACCAGCATCAAAAATTTTCAAAGCAGGAAATTTTGGTTTTAATTTTTGAACAATTGATTGTATTGCATCAGCAATTCTATTTTTTTCATTTGTTGTGGTAACAAATAGTAAATATTTTTGTCTGTTATCAAAAAATCGAAATTTTTTTTTCATTAGTAGTTTAAGGCTATTATCTTTTTGCTGGATAATTTATTGTTATAAATTTCTTTAAAACATTTAAAACTCTATCTGCCTCTTCTAATAACATCATATGACCGCAATTATCTATGATATCAACTTGACTTCCCTCTATTAAATTTGCTAATTTTTTACCTTCTTTAACTGGGCACATTTTATCATCAGTAGCAAGTATTGATAGTGTAGGAATTTTTATTTTTTTTGCAGCCTCAAAACCGTTTTTGTAATTATCACATGCTCTAAAGTCTACACCAAGAGTATTTTTAATTGTTCTTGTTTTTGCTAACATAGAACCTGTATTTATATGATATAAACCTGGCACAGGATGACCTCCGAAATGACCTGCAGGTCCATGAGCCCAATCCATCATTAATTCTACAGCTTTAGGATCATTGTTTTCCGCTAATGATAGCAGTTCTGGGTTCATGGGTATAGCTCCAGCTCCACCCATTAAGCTTAATGTTTTTATTTTTTTTGGATTTCTTGAAGTACACTCTATTGTAACTAAACAACCTTGAGAGTGTCCTACTAAGGATGCCTCTTTATATCCTACTGCTTCGATAACATCACTTATCCAGTCAGCCATTTCTTCAATTGATTTTAAACTTTTGCCTCCTGATAAACCATGACCAGGCATGTCCAACGCTAAAACACTGTAACCATGAAAAGCAAAGTATCTAGTTTGCAAAACCCATGTCATGTGAGTCAATCCACTTCCATGAACAAAAATGATTAAAGGTTTGGATTTATCAAAAGGTCTGCCACCTGTAGACGCAAAAACCTCATCTCCATTTACTTTAAACTTCATTGATTAGAAACAAGTCTTGGTTTCCTTGCTGCTCTAAAACCTGTTTCAAAATCATTTTTAATATCATCAAAGTCTTCGATACCAACAGACAATCTTATCATATCTTGAGATAATCCCGCAAATTTCAATGTTGCTTCATCCATTTGAGAGTGAGTAGATGATGCTGGATGAATTACTAATGTTCTCGTATCTCCAACATTTGCAAGATGTGAAGATAATTTTACATTATTGATAAAAGCTTCTCCAGCTTCTTTGCCGCCATGGATGCCAAAAGCTATCATTGAACCTTTACCGTTTGGTAAAAGTTTTTTTGCTAAATCGTGGTCAGGATGATCTGGAACACTTGGATGAGAAACCCAGGCAACACTTTCATGAGATAATAAATATTGGACCATCTTCTCTGCATTAGAACAATGCTTTTGCATTCTTACAGATAAGGTTTCTATGCCTTGTAAAACGTTCCAAGCATTTTGTGGACTTAAACAAGGTCCAAAATCTCTCATTCCTTCGGCTCTCGCTTTCATCGTAAATGCAGTAGGGCCGAATTCTTCAGCAAAAGAAAGTCCATGATATCCTTCATAAGGAGTTGTCATTGTTGGAAATTTATCATTTTGCATCCAATCAAATTTACCACCTTCAACTAAAATACCAGCCATTGATGAACCATGACCAGCCATCCATTTGGTTAGTGAATGAACTACAATATCAGCTCCGTGCTCAATTGGTTTACAAAGATAGGGTGTTTGATAGGTTGCGTCAATCATAAGAGGAATACCAGCCTCATGCGCAATTTTTGCAATTTCTGGCATGTTCATTACTTCGTTTCCGGGATTACCAACTAATTCACCAAATATACCTTTAGTATTTTTCTGAATTGCTTTTTTAAAACCTTCTGTATCTCTAGGTTTAACAAAAGTACATTTGATACCGAACTTAGGTAAAGTAAGTCTGAATAAATTTACAGTTCCTCCATAAAGTTGAGATGAAACAACAAGATGATCTCCGGCTTCACATAAAGTCATGACTGTCAAAAAGATTGCACTCATTCCAGATGAAGTTGCTAATGCGGCAGTGCCTCCCTCGAGTGCTGCAACTCTCTCCTCTAAAACTGCAACAGTTGGATTTGAAATTCTGCTATAAATATGGCCACCTCTTTCTAAATTAAAGAGAGCAGCTGCATGATCAACGTCGTCAAATAAATATGAAGTCGTTTGATAAATTGGAACTTGCCTTGAACCAGCATTTTTATGTGGTTGATAGCCTGCATGAAGACTAAGTGTATCAAATTTGTATGTTTTTGGATCAGTGCCTTTTGTTTTTTTATCACTCATAAATTACCCTTATTTTTAAATGTTAATAATTAACTATCAATATTAATATAAATTGACAATATGCCATTTATCAGTATTAATCCCGCCAAACATGACTAAATTCGTTAAAAAAGACCAATTATCTTCTTCATGGTATGAAATAGATGCCAAAAACGCTGTAGTTGGAAGATTAGCTACTATTATTTCAAAAATAATAAGAGGTAAAAACAAAACTACTTTTACTCCTCATATGGACGATGGTGACTTTGTAGTTGTCAAAAATATTGAGCAAATAAAATTTACTGGGAAGAAATTTCATGAAAAAAAATATTATAAACATACTGGTCATCCAGGAGGAATTAAGGAGACAACCCCTGAAAAACTTTTTGAAAAAAAACCAGAGGAAGTATTAAAAAGAGCAGTAAAAAGAATGTTACCCGGCGGTGTTTTGGGTAAAAAACAATTAACGAAACTTAAAATTTACACTGGTAACAATCATCCACACAGTGCACAAAAATTAAAAAGTATAGAATTACAAAAATTAAATAATAAGAATATTTTTAGAAAATAAATGGAAAATACAGAACAAAATATAAAAAAAACTAAAATTAAATTAAATTTTACTGACAGTAAATATGCTACAGGTAGAAGAAAAACTTCAATAGCCAAAGTATGGTTAAAAAAAGGCTCAGGTAAAATTTATGTTAATGGAAAACTTTTTAGTGACTACTTTACTAGTGATAACCACAAAATGCAAATAACTAGACCTTTTGAGTTGATAAATCAATCTACAGAATATGATGTAAAATGTAGTGTAAAAGGTGGTGGTCCAACTGGTCAAGCAGGTGCAATGGTGCATGGCATTTCAAAAGCGCTGGTATTAATAGATCAAAATCTCAAACCAAAACTAAAGATTGAAAAATTGATAACCAGAGACTCTAGAGCGGTTGAAAGAAAAAAACCGGGAAGAAAAAAAGCTAGAAGAAGCTTCCAATTCTCTAAAAGATAATTTTTTTTTTAATTTAAAACTGCTATAATATAAAAATGCGTAAGCTAAATGCTTTAATTGCTGGATCAACTGGTTACATCGGTATTCAACTAATAAAATTGTTGATTAAACACAAAAATGTAAATATCAAATATTTGTGTGGTAACTCTTCAGTGGGAAAAAGTATTTATAATTATGACAAATCTTTAAAATCGAAAAGATTACCAAAAATTATTAAATACAACAAAAAATATTTAGGTGATATTGATATAATTTTTACAGCTTTACCAAATGGAGAGGCACAAAAAATATCTAAAGATTTGTTAAAGAAAAATACTTTAATCGATTTGGCTGCTGATTTTAGACTTAATAAAAGTAAAGATTATCAAAAATGGTATAAAAAAAAACATAATGCAGTCGAGAATATAAAAAAAAGCATTTATGCTTTACCTGAAATCTCAAAAAATAAGGTAAAAAAATTTAAAATTATAAGCTGCCCTGGTTGCTATCCTACTTCTGTACTTTTACCTTTAGTGCCATTATTTTTAAAAAAAACGATTAACAAAAATAATATTATTATTGACTCAAAATCAGGATACTCTGGTGCAGGTAGAAACGTTCACGAAATTTATAAAAATAAAAATCTTTATGAGTCTTTGAAAGCTTATGGTGTAGGTTTTCATCGACATAACTCAGAAATTGAACAAGAGCTTAAGAAATACACTAAAGACAACATTAATCTAACATTCACTCCCCATCTATCTCCCATGTTTAGAGGTATCTTGAGCACAATCTATCTTGAATTAAAACCAAAATTTTCTATTACAAAAATAAACCATATTTTAAAGAAATATTATGAAAGTAGTAAATTTATTAAGATTATGAAAATGAACACTTATTTAAGCACTAACGAAGTGATTAACACTAATAATTGTTTTATATCAGTATGCAAAACTAGATATAAAAATAAAATTATAATATTATCAGTTATTGACAATCTAATTAAGGGTGGTGCTGGTCAAGCGGTTCAAAATATGAATATAAAGTTTAATTTTAATATTTTTAATGGTCTTAAATGAAAAAATTTATTTTTTTATTTTTTTATTTTCTTTTTGCTTGCTCAAAACCTAATTTAGAAAGTAATTTTAAAGTAGAAAAAGATATGAGTTTTAATGAATTCAAATTAAAACTTAAAGAATACACAATAAATAAATCATATCCTGATATAGATAAATAAAGATGAAAAATAATATAAATATTGCAATTATAGGATTAGGACAAATTGGAATATACTTGTACAAAGAATTAAATTCTAAAATAAAAGAAATTGAAAAAAAAACAGGAAAAAAAATAAAAATTGTTGCAATTTCTGCGAAAAACAAAAATAAAAAACGAATATATCCTATTAATAAAAAAATATTCTACAAAAATCCTTTACATATTTTTAAAAAAGAAAAAATTGATATTCTTTTTGAGTGCATAGGATTGTCAGATGGGATTTCAAAAAAAATAGTTGAAACAGCGCTAATTAATAAGATCCATGTAATTACTCCAAACAAAACTCTAATAGCAAAACATGGTGATTATCTTGCAAAGCTTGCAGAAAAAAAAAGAGTTAATCTTGAATTTGAAGCCTCAGTAGCAGGTGGTATTCCTGTTCTTCGTACTATAAAAGAAGGATTGGCTACTAATAAGATTAATAAAGTTTATGGAATACTTAATGGCACAACAAATTATATTTTATCTGAAATGGAAAGTAGTGGTGAAAATTTTGAAACAGTATTAAAAAAAGCACAAAAGTTAGGTTATGCAGAACCGGGTAACCCAAAATTAGATTTAAATGGTTTTGATGCTTTCGCAAAAATAAGAATATTATCTGCTTTATCTTTTAATACTAAAATTGCAAAAAGTAAGTGCATCATGGAAGGTATAGAGAACATCAAGGCTGAAGATATTAAAATAGCTAATAAATTAGATTTAAGAGTCAAGCTGCTTGGAATTTCAGAAATTATAAATAATAAATTATTTGAAACTGTCCATCCATGCCTGGTAAGTAAAAATACATATATAGGTAATGTAAATGGTGTGATGAATGCTGTTATAATAGAGGGAAAACCTGTTGGAGAAAGCGTTTTACAAGGTGAGGGGGCAGGCCCGGGTCCAACATCATCCTCTTTACTATCAGACTTATTATCTATTCTTAGAGGAAATATTAAATATCCTTTTGGTATTTCATCTATTAAACGAAAATCAATAAACTCTTTTAATAATGATAACTATACAAATTCATTATATTTGAGATTTGAAGTTAAAGATAAACAAGGTGTTCTTTCTTCCATCACAAACCGTTTAGCTAAATATAAAATTTCTGTTAATAGAATAATTCAGACACCCGATAAAAAGAATAAAAAAGCAACAATTATAATCATAACTCACAAAACAACAGAAATTAACATTAAAAATTGCTTATCTTTTTTTAAGAAAAATAAAGATATTTTAAAATTTCCTACATTAATAAGACTTTATAATTAATGCTTAGGCTTAAGAATTTTTTTGTCATAATCTTATTTTTAACAATAATTTTTGAATTATTGAGTTTTTTTATTTATAAACTAAATATTTTAGAAATTGCGCATAAGCCTAAAATTTACTTATCACAGAATTTCGTTCCTAACGATGAATGGTGGACAGAAGAAAATAAATGGGGTCCGTGGCATATTAATAACGCTAAAACAGAACAAAAAAGGAGCTGTTATCAAGCCACATATATTTCTAATGAAATAGGAGCTAGAGATGAATCTTATAAGATAAATTCATCTAACAATATCATTTTAATAGGTGACTCATTTGCTGAGGGATACGGTGTCAATTTAAATAATACTTCACAAAAATATATTGAAAATTTTACAGGACTAAATGTTCTTAATTTTGGAGTTTCGAAAAATTTTGGAATAGTTCAATATTATCAAATATACTCACAATTCGCTAAAAATTATGATCATAGTAAATTGATTATCTTTTTTTTACCTAGTAACGATTTTAGTGAGAATGATTACAATAATTGGAATGGTTCAAAAAGATATCGTCCCTATTATAAAAAAATTAACAACGAAAATTATGAAATTTTTATACCCAAAGATGCTGTTAAAAATCATAAGTCAAAAACAAAAAAAATTAAAAAATTTTTTAAAGACTATTTTTGGACATCTAATTTATTCATAAATATTAATTATAATTATAAGATTTATAGAGCAAAGAAAAAATATGGTAATGATACATTTTCCGGTTATTTTGACACAAAATTAGATCAACAAAAAGCTGCTATTTATTTTATTAAAAAATTGATTACAGAGGCTGATAAAGACACATATTTAGTTAGTATTCCAAGACTACAGGATTTTAATAAATTAAATAGTGGAGAAAATCTGGAAGAGGTTTTTTGGATCAAATCATTGAACAATATGAGTAAGAATATAAAGAATTTTACTTTTATCGATCTAATAAAATATCCAATTTTAAACTTAGAGGAACTTTATTTAAAATGTGATGGTCATTGGACTCCTAAAGGAAATAAGTGGGCTGCAGAAATAATTTCTAAAAAAATATTAAAAGATTAAATTTTAACTTTATTTAGTGCATTATTTTTAAATATGTTAGCTTCTTTTATATATCTTCTAACCATTTGAGTAGTTTTATGACCCGTCATAGCCATTATACTTCTTTCATCTGCGCCTGATTCAGCAGCTACTGTTGCAAAACCTGATCTTAAACTATGACCTGCAAAATTTTTATTATCTATTCCCGCTAAGTTCAAATACTCTTTCATTAGTAAAACTACGGACTGATCCGTTAATCTTTTATCAGTTAAATTAGAGCCTTTAGAAAATCTTCTAAAAATAGGTCCAGATTTAATTTTAGAAATTTCTAACCACTTTTTAAGATTAGCTACTGGACAATAAATTTCATTAGTGAAGTAGGGTAGTCCTTTAATCATTCCTTCGCCAAATTGATCAGTTTTTGATCTTTTGATAATGATTTTAAGGCCTTCAGGCACAAATTCTAAATCTTCATGATCAATTGAAATAAGCTCTGTTCGTCTAAACCCGCCTCCAAAACCCACTAAAATAATTGACTTGTCTCTTAATTTCTTAATGTTATCAATTTTTTGTTCATTTATTACATTAATTATTATTTTTAAATGATTGATTAATATAGGTTTTTTACCTTTTTGAACGCTTCCTTTCACCCTTTTTATTCCCATTAAATTTTCAATAATAATTGGATGTTTGGTATCTAAGTAATGTCCTTTAAGT
>MDTE01000597.1_pt1 | contig 20235 bp, 21 predicted proteins | sample 811231 | NCBI WGS metagenome assembly MDTE01 (sample SAMN05326651, study PRJNA326480) | marine metagenome | isolation source: seawater | place: Indian Ocean: Red Sea | collected 2010 | reverse complement strand
TTCTCGAAAATGACTTGAAGTCCGATATAGTAGGGTTCATCAACCTTATGTCTGGAGGGCAACCTCTCGGTTGGTTCAAGAAACCGATCAAGAATCTTGATGATTTTCGTAAGATGAAATATCGCTCCCCCCCAGGCATTACCGGCGAATTGTTCAACAATATGGGTGTAACTACTGTCTCTCTTCCCGGAGGCGAGCTTGTGCCTTCCGCTCAGCGTGGCGTGATTGATGCTGCTGAATGGATAAACCCTGGTGAAGATATCCGCCTTGGAATGCACCAAGTATGGAAACACTACTATCTGCAGGGCATGCATCAAGCATCCGATCTTGGAACTATCATTATTAATGGCAAATTTTGGAGATCTCTGTCTCCAGATCTGCAGAAGATCATAGAAGTTGCATCTAAGGCATCCGTTTCTGATTCGATCGCGGTAAATATTAAACGGAATGGAGAGGCTATCAACACACTAAAGGAAAAACATGGTGTTACAATTCATGATACGCCAGCCGACCTCTATCCGGCCTTTGCTGCTTCCTCAGCAAAAGTAATGAAGGAATATTCTGCAAAGGACGCCTTCTTTAAGAAGGTAGCTGACAGTCAAAAGGCGTTTGCCAAGCAGACCGTTCCTTACTGGACCAAATTGCTTGGGCTATATCACTCAATCGGTAAAGCCGCCACCTCGAATTAAGATAGCAAGAATAAAAGGCGGGTAGCTAGTCTTCCCGCCTTTATTTGTCTTATACGGGGAGGTTTATTTGCAGACTGACTATCAAGCGTTTTCTGGACTCACCTGTTCAACTATAAGGACAATTGATCAGATTAGTATTTGGTCGGGAAAAGCGTTTGCCTGGCTTATCATCCCCATGGTCCTTAGTCTCGTTTACGAGGTTTTTGCTCGGTATCTGTTCAATGCGCCAACCCTATGGGCCTACGACATGACTTACATGCTCTACGGCAGTCATTTCATGTTAGGGGCAGCCTATACACTCGCCTTGCAAGGTCATATAAGAACTGATTTTTTTTATCGTATCTGGTCAGTCCGATGGCAAGGTGTAGTTGATAGCCTTCTTTATATATTCTTTTTTTTCCCCTCAATTGTTCTTTGGTTTTATGCAGGTTTTGATTTTGCAGCAACCTCTTGGGATCGGGGCGAGGTTGGAATTTCAAGCCCATGGAAGCCGATTATTTACCCATTTAAAACAGTTATGCCGCTCACCTGCATCTTGCTATTGCTGCAAGGGGTTTCAGAATTGGTAAAAAGCTTATATGCAGCGCGTTACAATAAATGGCCTTTGATTGACGACAGCATGGATGCCGGGGATCAGGTATGAGTCCGGAGATTCTTGGTCTAGTATCGCTTGGTGCACTTTTTGTTGGCATTTGCGTCGGCTTTCCCATCTCGTTCACCCTCATGTTTCTTGGCATCGTTTTTGGATATATCGGTTTTGGTTCTACAGTATTCTATTTGATGGTGCTTCAAACATTCAGTGTAATGCGAGAGCCCCTTTTAGCTGCGGTTCCCCTCTTCTTGTTTATGGGCTTTATTCTTGAGCAAGCTGGACTGATGGACAGATTGTTCACAGGATTCCGATTGATGCTTGCCAATGTAAAGGGCTCGCTCTACATCGCCGTTTTGGTAACAGCGACATTGTTTGCCGCAGCAACCGGGATTGTTGGAGCATCTGTTACGCTGCTCGGGGTTATGGCAGCCCCTATAATGAAACACGCCGGTTATGACACCAAGCTAAGCGCCGGTTCGATTGCAGCTGGTGGGACTCTCGGCATGTTAATTCCACCCTCTATCATGCTAGTTGTAATGGGTCCGGTCGTTGGTGTGCCGATTACTGAACTTTTTGCAGCAGCTGTGATTCCAGGTGTTGTTTTGGCGACATTATATACACTTTACGCAGTTTGCAGATGTTATATAAACCCATCATTAGGTCCTGCCTTGCCCAAAGCTGAACAGGCAGACAGTGTTGGTGAAATTTTGAGGGAGCTCTTTATTGGTATTATACCCCTCGCTGTACTGATCTTATCTGTCCTTGGTAGCATCCTTGCCGGCCTTGCAACCCCCACCGATGCAGCAGCGATGGGAGCTCTTGGCGCTTTCTTGCTTACGATTGTCTATAGGCGCCTTACCTGGGAAAACTTCAAGGTGGCAGTTTTTAAAACAATCCTTATCTCAAGCATGATACTTTTTCTTGTTGCAACCTCAAATTTTTACGGTGCAGTTTTTTCAAGACTAGGTACAGCCGGAATGATTGCGGAGACGCTGATTGCTCTAGAACTTGCACCGACTCTTTTATTAATTTTAGTGCTGGGTTTAATATTTTTACTTGGCTGGCCTCTCGAGTGGGTTCCTATTGTTTTGGTTGTGTTGCCAATACTTTTACCTGCAGTGCAAACGGTTGGCATTGACCTGGTGTGGTTCTGCACATTAGTTGCAGTTTGCCTTCAGACCGCATGGCTATCACCCCCAGTTGCTCTAAGTGCTTATTATATAAAAGGTGTAGTACCTGAGTGGTCTCTGCAGGATATCTATGGCGGGATGCTTCAATTCATGGCGATTCAGCTTGTTGGCTTGATTTTTTTAATTATATTTCCGGCTACAGCTACTTGGCTACCATCCGTCTTGTTCCGTTAGGCAACCGAATGCGAAATTTTCTAAAAGAACATGGACCATTGATCATCGTAATTTTTATGGCGTTAATCCTGATAATTTGGGTAAGTAAGTTAGCCGGGACTATTTAATTGCAGATTTAAAAAGAATTACTTGCTTATTGTTTTTTTCGGTAAAAACTAACTCTAGTGCTTTAGAATGGGATTTCATTGCCCAAATGATGATGCTAGAAAGTATTAGAAATTTGATAATTTTTCTTAACAACCAAAACATCAATTTACCTATCTTAACTTTACTAAAACTAGTTTTGCACCGATTTATTAATGTAACGTTATGAATTTAAATCAAAATTCGTTATTTTACTGTAATTTTACTTTGTAAAGGCAATTGATATACCTCCTTAATTATAAGGTTTTGCGGCAAAATATGAGTTTTTCTAACAAAGGGTAGATGTGTGAAGAAATCGGTTTGCTTTCTTGAAAAACTGCCTAAAACAAAAACCTTTTAGAGGAGAGTTGCACTGTCTACCTGTAACGAGACACATTCCCTGGACCACTGGTTTAAAGGGGGAAGATTTTCCCAAAAAGTTAAGGTAGCAATGCGAAACGTGCCACGAGAGCAGTTTGTATCGAAAGAGTTTATCAACAAAGCATACGATAATAAGCCGCTACCAATTGGGTTGGGTCAAACAATTTCTCAACCTTATATTGTTGGATTCATGACAGACATCCTAAACGTTTTTTCAGGGGCTAGGGTTTTAGAGATAGGTACAGGATCTGGATATCAGGCAGCTGTTCTAGCTAAGTTAAATGCAAAGGTATACACGGTTGAAATTCTGCCTGATTTAAGTAAACGAGCGAAGGAATGTTTTTCTGATCTGGGCTTCAAAGGGATCCGGATGTGTGTGGGGAATGGATATTTTGGGTGGAAAGAGAATGCGCCTTTTGACCGCATAATCGTAACTGCAGCTGCACCACAAATTCCCCCGCCGTTAGTATCTCAGCTTAAACTAGGCGGAAGGATGGTTATACCTATTGGGCAGCCAGATGGGGCACAAAACTTGATCGTAATTGAGAAAGGTATTGATGAAAAGCTTGTGAAAAGGAGTGTATTGGCAGTGAGGTTTGTTCCCCTAACTGGCGGAAGGGATAACAAACCATCAGTTCCGACTTGAATATTTGATCCTTAATTTTTGTTTTAGAGATTTTAACAAAGCCAAAACTAAAAGTTTTTTAGGGCCGGAAATAGTTTTGAGTTCTCTTACAAAGCTTTACGAGAGATAACATAACTGGGACCTCAACTAGAACACCAACGACCGTTGCCAGTGCTGCACCTGAACCAAGGCCAAACAGGGTTATTGCAACTGCAACCGCAAGTTCAAAAAAATTTGAAGCGCTTATTAGAGCGCAGGGTGCAGAAATATTAAATGGGATTTTTAAGCGCCAGGCACTAGAATAGGTAAATAAAAAAATACCATAGCTTTGGATGATTATTGGGATCCCAATCAATGCTATTACCACTGGCTGTTCAATAATCACTTCTCCCTGAAAGCCAAAAAGCAGGATAATGATTAATAACAGACCGCATACCGAGAGGGGCTTCAATCTTTGATTTAGCTTTTCAAGTGCCCCTATCCTATTATCGCGGAGTGCCCTTTGGGTGAGTACACCAGCGGCAAGTGGAACGATCACATAAATACCGACTGACGCAAGCAATGTTTCCCATGGAACAAAAATTTCTGTAACACCAAGAAGAAATGCTACAATTGGTGCAAATGCAAAAATCATAATAATATCATTCAATGATACCTGTAAAAGAGTGTAATTAGCGTCACCGTTACACAGGTCACTCCACACAAACACCATTGCAGTGCAAGGTGCGGCGCCTAGGATTATCAGGCCGGCAATATATTGTTTCGCATCATCAGGAGGTATGAGTTCGCTAAAAATTATTTCAAAAAAAAGCACCCCTAATACAGCCATCGAAAATGGTTTTATAAGCCAGTTTATTGAAGTTGACAGGAGAAGTCCTCGTGGGCTCTTTGTGACTTTCCTTAAGCTAGAAAAATTAACCTTAAGCATCATCGGGTAAATCATTATCCATATAAGAATAGCGACTGCAAAGTTAACGTTTGCGTATCCGATCTTAGAGAGAAAGAGGAACAGCGCAGGAGATATTTTCCCCAAGGCAATACCCACCAGTATGGAAATACTTACCCAGAGTGTTAATCCTCTTTCAAAATAGCTTAGCATGGAATTTGAGTTCTTCTCAATTTTCTTTCTTTTTGTTTATGAAAGTTTCGAAAGTTAATGCTTATAACACAATTGTATTCATTTTTTCTTCATGCCCAATTACGATTTTTTTATACTCCGCCTATTTGACATCAGTTAAACGATCAGGTTGCGTAGTTAGATGGTTAAAACTTAATATTATGAATATTTTAAACTCAAGAAAGGTTTTAAAATACCTCTCCATATGTATTTCCTCACTATTTTGTAGCTACACCTCGGTTATTTTAGGATTTCAGCCATTCGTGTTTTACATATTACAGCTTGATGTTTTTAATATCACACTTTGATTAATTGCTGATAATTAACAGCACATAAACTTTCGGGGAATCGCTTGAAACCTCCACTTATTACATTGAAGAATCTAACAACAGGGTTCGGACATCCTGAGCTATTTATCAATTTGGAACTTTTTGTTCGTAAAGGCGATAGAATTGCGCTCGTGGGAAGGAATGGCTCCGGCAAATCAACTTTGCTGAAGATTCTAGCTGGAATATGTGAATTTGACATTGGAGAGCGATCATTGCAATCAGGAGTATCGATTGCATACCTAAGTCAGACACTAGATATTTCAAATTACCAGACCGCAAAGGATTACCTTCTTAAGAATATGGACGGGAATGCAGTCAGGGAACCTCACCTTGTTGAACAAGCCCTTTCAATTTCATCAATCTTGCCAAACAATAGAATGACTGATTTATCGGGCGGAGAAAGGCAACGTCTTGCAGTGGCGGGGGCAATTACCCAAAATCCAGATATTTTATTGCTTGACGAGCCGACAAATCATTTAGACATAAACGCCATCGAGTGGTTGGAAAAAATTGTCCTAGGTTTTACAGGGTCTATTGTTGTTGTTAGCCATGACCGGCAATTTCTTAATAATGTATCTAAAAGTATTTTGTGGCTCGACCGTGGTGTTATCCAAAGACTGGATAGAAATTATAGATATTTTGAAGAATGGGCAGAAATGCTTATAAAACAAGAAGCTGACGATACTGTTAAACTTGACCGTTTCATCGACAAAGAAACCGAATGGTCCCGGGAGGGTATTTCAGCAAGACGCAGGCGTAATCAAGGTCGCATGCGACGACTGGAAGCTCTACGACACGAACAAAGGGAACGCCGGGTCACGGTTTCAATGGAGAAATTGGAAACATACACAACAAAAAATTCTGGTAAACTGGTCTTAGAAATTTGCAATGTCAGCAAAGGCTTTAACAACCTGTCAGTAATAAAAAATTTTTCTGCACGAATCATGCGGGGCGACCGGATTGGTATTATTGGTTCTAATGGTGCTGGTAAGAGTACCTTGCTGAAAATCCTGAACAATCAAATTGCTCCAGATCAAGGAAGTATTCGTCGGGGAAGCAATATTGATTTAATTAGCTTTGATCAAAACAGAGAGGCATTAAACCCAGAAGCGACACTTTGGGAAACACTATGTGATGCAGGTGGCGACCAGATCGAGGTGCATGGCTCTCCCAGGCACATAATCGGATATTTGCAACAATTCTTATTTGATCCTTCTCAGGCACGAAGCCCCGTTAAAAGCTTGTCGGGTGGAGAAAAAAATCGACTTATGCTCGCAAAATTTTTAGCAAAACCGTCAAATCTAATGATACTTGATGAACCCACAAACGATCTTGATCTCGAAACACTTGATCTATTGCAGGAAATGCTTTCGGAATACAACGGAACCATAGTTTTAGTTAGCCATGATCGAGATTTCCTTGACCGGATTGTAACGTCGACTTTTGTGTTTGAAGGTGATGGTCACATTGGTATTTACCCCGGTGGTTTCTCGGATTATTTACATCAAAAAAAATCAAGTTCACAGCAACCCATGGAAGTCAAAGTAAAAATTAAGAAAAAAAAACCAGACAATGACATCAGAAAACGAACTCCTGGTAAACTTAAATACGCTGAAAAACGAGAGCTTGTTGTTATTCAAGAAGAAATAGAAAAACTGGAAAAAGAAATTTCTGGCCTCAACCTGCAATTGAATGAGGAACAAGAAAATTCTAGAAAGTTATACGAGTTGTCGAATGAACTTGGAAAAAAAATGAGGGCACTCGAAAAAAAGGAAACAAGATGGTTGGAACTTGAACTCATAAAAACAAACGGTTCCTGACGGTAACAGTCTTTACTTTGCATATATATATTCCGGCAACCATAAGGCTATCTGTGGAAACCAGAAAATCAGGCCTAGTCCAAAAAGTTGAATGACCATAAATTGCATCATACCATAATATATATCCTTCAAGTCCCAGTCAGGAACCACACCTTTTAGAAAATAGGCTGACAGTGCAACCGGAGGACTGAGCCATGCTGTCTGAAGATTGACAGCCACCAATATGCCAAACCAGGTTAGGTTTACATCAAAATTTACAAGCGTAGGTATTAAGATTGGTATGATTATTAATACAATTGGCACCCACTCTAGCGGCCATCCTAAAATAAATATTAAGGCCATTATAATAATCAGCACCATAGTTACCGATAACTCCCATGTGAGCATAAAATCTGTTAACATCATGGGGGTGCCAAGTCGTGAAAAAACAGCACCAAAAAAGTTCGATGCAGCAACAAGAAAAAGAATCAAGACGGATATCTCTAGTGTCTTGATAAGTGCTTCATAGAAGAGGTTAAGATTAAACCTTCGATAGGCAATGGTAAGGAGCAACGCTCCAAATGCTCCGCATCCCGCCCCCTCTGTTGGAGTTGCCCACCCAAACAAGATTGAACCTAGCGCAAATGCAACCAAGGCCGCGGGCGGCACTAGGCCCATGAAAAATTCATACCAGAGATCAGAAAAAAAGAAACCGATGGGCTTTTTCTTTTTAACCCATACTGATGATACATACATGACGGCCATCCACGTCAATGGCAGAAATATTGACGAAAATGGAAAATACCCCTCAAGTGAACCGGATAGCCCCAAAATAATCAGTGTAAAAAGGATTAATATCGCACCGATGACCAGCAATGCCTCAAGCCAGTAATAAGAAGATGTTTTCGGCTGGTCTTCAAGAGATAGGATAGGTCCGAGCCCAGGGTCTAACCAACATCGGACTAGGGCGTAAAGTGCATACATCGAGGCAAGCATGATCCCCGGTATAATAGCCGCCGCAAACAAGTCGGTGACAGGAACCTCAAGAACTGGCCCCATAACCACTAGCATGATGGAAGGGGGAATTAATATTCCAAGCGTACCGCCAGCAGTAATTGTGCCTGCCGCTAACCGGACATCATAACGGGAGCGATTCATAGTTTTCGCAGCCATAATTCCCAATATGGTAACTGAGGCCCCAACAATTCCTGTCGCTGCAGCAAATATTGTGGACACAAATAAGACGGCAAGAAAAAGGGCTCCGCGGGTTCGTGATAGCATAAGTTGGACAGAGGTAAAGAGACGCTCCATAAGACCTGCCTGCTCCATCATAATACCCATGAAAACAAAAAGAGGAACTGCAGCAAGCGTTTGTTCCAGCATTACGTTATTAAATTGTAATGTTTGTAAAAAGAAAACCAACTCACCCCCAAATCCCCAGGCACCAAAAACAAAACCCAAGAAAATAAGTGTGAATGAAATTGGAAAGCCAACAAAGATAGCGAGTAGCATCACAGCGATCATCAGAATTCCAATTATGGGCGGTGATAATTTATATGACTCCAAAAAATTTGAGTGAAAAAAATCGTTAATAAAATGAATGGGAAAAAAACTATTGATAAAGATAAAGCTCAAAATCAGTACGTAGATGGGAAGAAGTCGAATTATTCTATGACGTACCTTTTTATCCATCAGATATAGACATCGAATTAACTCAGCTATCCCCTGCAACAAAAGGAACAGTGTCCCAAGGGGCATTGCAGACCGTGCAGGCGCCAGTGGAGCCATTAAGGTTGTGTCCATTGAACGTTCCCAGGTCATCCAGGCCTTTATCGTGTATTCCATAGAAACCCAGAAAAAAAATAACATGGCAGGAAAATAAAACAGTAGATAGAGCGTAGCATCAGTCATAGCCTGGGCCTGCTGTGACCAGTTTCGATACAAGAAATCAGCACGTATATGAACTCCCCGCATTAAAGCATAACCGGCACCAAGCATAAACATCGCACCCGAAAACATCCGACTGGTATCATAGGCCCAGTCAGTAGGAGCAATAAATAATTTTCGTGCCACCACTTCATAAACCATGGACGCTATGACGGGTATCAATAAAAGGCAGGTTATTTTACCGACCCAATGATTTAAAATGTCGATTTTACCCACTATAAGTCGAAACAGTGGCTGCATGTCATCAGGGGTATGTCCAGGTATCTCTGCGCGCCGCTCAGCAATCAGTTCATCGGACGTATCAAGGGCTCTGCTTTTCTCTTTCTGTGGCATTCAAATGTTCCTTTTACTGAACCATGTACGATGCTTGAAAACAGATAGGCAATCAGATCCCGAAGAAAAAAGGCGGGTTTTAAACTAAAACCCGCCAAAATATATTACTTTACACTGTCAGCAAAAGCCTTGCCTAGAGCAGCATTTGATGCTTGAGCTCCCGCCCAAAACGGAACAGCTAGTGCTGCAAAGTCTTTTTGAGACTGCCAAACTTTTGCAAAAAATTTGTTCTCTTTTGCATTTTTCTCTAAAGAGGCCTTTGCAGCGTTCATATATGCAGGAAAGTAATCTGCAGGTGTATCATGAAGCTTGACCCCGTGATTTTCAGTAAGGTCTTTAAGCGCCTTACCATTTTCATAAATGCGATACGACATTGCCTTTGAAAGAGAAGCATTAGCCGCGACTTCTATTGCTTTTTTCTGAAGTGCTGTTAGAGAATTATAAACGTCACCATTAATGTAAAGGTCGGCATTCACAACCACTTGATGCAGGCCTTGAAGGTAGTAATGTTTTAGCACTTTTTGAAACCCGAACACAGAATCAGGTTTAGGACAGCACCACTCTGCTGCGTCAATAGTTCCTTTTTCTAATGCTGGTAAAATATCACCACCGCCCATAGCTACGGAAGCAACGCCAATATCCTTGTAGGTTTGACCGGGGATACCAGGGGGTGTCCGAAAACGATATTTACGAAAATCAGCCATTGAATTTATTGGCTCTTTGAACCATCCGAGCGCTTCAGGACCAACTGGTTGAAGCATAAAACCTTTTATATTAACTCCCATCTCTTTCCACAATTGATCATAAAGCTGCCGACCACCTCCGTATTGAAACCATGACAGAAATGCAATGTTATCAATACCTACTCCAGCGCCTGCTACAGGCGACCCAAACAACATTGCAGCTGGATGTTTTCCAGACCAGTAATGTGTCCATGCAAAGCCACCTTCGATTAACCCCTTGTCAACTGCATCAAGCGTTTCTTTAACACCAACCACAGCACCAGCAGGTAGAACCTTGATGGTAACCTCGCCATTTGTGAGGGCAGAAACATCTGAACCAAAGTCATTAAGCATTTTCACTTCATCGGCCGTTGAAGGAATTACAGATTGAACGCGTATGGTTACCTTCTTTGCCTCAGAGATAATAGGAGTGCAGAGTATCACCGCAGCTGCAGTAATACCCAACATCCTGATTAGTTTATTATGTAAAGCCAACATTTTTTTCTCCAAAATTCTATATTATATTGTACGGTTATCACGAGTAGTAGAGTTTTTCTGTCAAAGTCGCTGACAGTGATTTCTCTTCTATTGCGAATTAGACTTTAAGACTGACTCGGTTGAACAACTGATTCTTTTATTAGTCAGTCTTACCTCCACAAGTTTGGTTATAGTTTTTTGTCGGTTCTAAAGCATAAAAACCTTTAATAAAAGGGGACAAATGAAGTTATTTTGTATTCTTTTTCAGGTCATTTTTTTTAAATGGGAAATTATTACCAATTCTAACTTTTATGGTGTTTAATTAATGGTAAAAAAAATCTCATGTGTCTTTTTGGATTTCAGAGAAACATTAAAGTATCAAAACCATAAAATATCTCTCTATTGTTACCTAGAGAGTGCATCAATCTCTCTGCAACGGATCATTGATATACAGTCGGGAGATGTTAACTATTTTTTGTGCGCCTAGAAGAAGACTCTAATTTGAGTGCCCTACGCATATTGGTATTTTTAAACATATCTGGATTTTCGATATAGAAGCTAACCATATCCAAGCAATCGTCACCCCAAAACAATTCATCGTCGATACGCGAAATCGGAACCCCAAAAACCCCTGCCGCAATAGCCTCCTTCCCATTTTCAAGCAATTCTAGTTTTACCTTGTCATCCGAAATTAATTTATCTCCGTGCTCAGCGTTCAGGACTTCTTTAATATTCAGCCAACCATCATTATCATCTGGCAAATATCCATTTACCCAGATACAATTAAAAATCTTCTGTATAATTACAAGACTATTTCCTAGTGCGATAGAAAGTCGCAATGCGCGTAATGGGTTAAAAGGGTGTTTTGGAGGAGTTTTATATGGAATGTTATCCCGACAGGCTCGCCAAGCACAATGACGAAAAGTAAAGAGTTTTTTTGGTTCTATTTCTGCAGGGCCTTTTTGTCCCCAGAAGTTCAAAAGTCCGGCAAATAATACGGGGATACAATGTATTTCAACCCTGCCTTTCAATAAACCAAGACGTGTTGACTGAAGGTAGGCATAGGGAGAAATATAGTCAAAATACCAAAAAAGTTTCTTCATGTTACCATTGAAACCTATAAAATGCTTAATCGAATTTTATAACTTTTTTTAACGGCGCTAACTTGATTTCCTCGATTACAGTTCCGGGTTTCGCCAGAAAGATACTTGTAACTGCATCTGCAATATCTTCCAGGTGCACAGAATTTAGGGGGTCATCACCAGGCGAAAAACTGAGGGTTTTAAAAAATGGTGTTTTTGTCATTCCTGGGTTAATCAATCCTACACGGATATTTTTATCAACACATTCTTCCCTAAGAGCTTGAGAAAACCCTCTAAGTGCAAATTTTGCTGCACAATAGAGGGTAGCTTTCTTCGTCCCGGTTAATGCAGCTTCTGACCCGATAAAAACAATATCGCCCTGCTTATTTTTTTTCAAAACAGGCAAAATCAGTCGAGTTATTATAATATGGGAAGTTAGGTTTGTATTTATGTATGACGAAATCTGGCTTGGTGAAAAGTTCTCTAATCCATCAAACTGCCCATAACCTGCATTTGCAACAAAACCATTTAGGTTCGGATGGTTGGATAATATCTTCTTTATAAACCTTGGCAACTCATCCAATTCAGTTACATCAACAGTGTAGGGTGTGTACATATCGGTATTGGGGAGAAATTTTTTGTGATTTCTAGCAATACCAACAACCCGGGCCCCTAGCTCGAGAAGGTGCTCTGATATAGCGCGACCAATTCCACTAGAACTCCCGGTAATTAATACTTCCCGGTTTTCGATTTCTGACTTGTTCACGGTGCAGTTGCCTCTGTGGTGCATTTGAATACAATGTCGTCAGAAAAAAATCTAGAAAAAGCATTTTTACAAAAGTGTGTCATTTCATCTTCGATTTCTGTCTTGTATCCTACCGTATCCATATTTCCGGGAAAAATCGTCGAAAGAAGTTGTTCCTCAGGATAAAGTTTAAGCACCGCCTTGAACATTTCCTTGGGGAATCGCAATGAACCATAGCTGATTGAGTGTATGGAACCTCTGGGGATGCTTGAGAAGAGAGTGTCGAATAGTTCTTGATAACGCTTCTCCCAATCCTGCCCGTAAATCAGTGGATCAAAGCGTAGACCAATTTTCCAACCATGGGCAGCTAGTCTTTTGATGGCAGTAATTCTCTTTTTGATTGAAGGTGTCTTGTGATCAAGTGATCTAGATTCAATCTCAGGCATCAAACTGTATGCAATTATGCAATTGCTTACAGGTTCTATTGACAAAAGAAACTCTATTTGCGTGCTCTTTGTTCGAAATTCAATTTCTGAAGAGCTATATTCCTTAAAAATCGGTACAATAAAAGAAGCAAAGCCTGTAATAGGCTCAAGCGCTAGAGAATCACAGTCATATCCAGAAAAAAATGTTAGTTTGTCTTTAGGGTGCTTGAATATTAGATTATTAATTTCCGATATAAAATCCTCGTAATTGATAAACAATACGTAGTTTGCAGATGCATACATACCCTGCAGAAAACAATACCGGCAGTCGTATACGCAATTAATCATATGTGAAAAATAGAAATTCTTCGTACCACCAATGCCAAATCCCTGTGGAGTGGAAAGGATGTGCCCGGTATGTTTTTTAGCGATAATTAGAGAGGGGTTTCTTTTTTGTAATCGAAAATTCTGAGATCTTTTATTAAACACCTCACCATATCTCTCTATTAGTATCTCCCGGCGCCCCTTGAATCGAGTTAATATAGACCGAGTTCTAGGATGTTCCTTAATCTCTTTTTCAACGTAAATAGTATCTATCACTTTTTATCCCATTTTATTTTGTAACTATCAATTCCCGCCTGCAAGACCTTTAGTGCCATACTGGCATTATTGATATTTACAATCTCATCGACCGGTTTCCTTTCTGGAAAAAGTGCTCGCCACCGAATAATTAGCTTTTTTAGTTGATGTTTTTGAGTCTGGGTAAAATGATATTTGGTAATAATTGAATGATATGAATCAGGAATATGAAGTCGGTCATATTCTATCTTTGAAACACTCGCAAGATTATCGACTGCGTTACTTAATACCTCTATATGGCGGGCCACCAGTTCAGAAACATTTTTTGACACAAGAGACCTGAAGTTAATATTGGGGCCATCTGAAACTATTTTAAGAACCAGTATAAGCTGTTGACACGATAATTTCGAAGCAATATCAAAGAAAGAATATCCCTCCATATCAAATAATTGATCTCTGCTATAATTTTCTCCGGGAACATCTAGAGTGAGAAGTGAGGAGCGGGGAATAGATACTGATAGGGCAGGTTTTGGATATACACTAAATTGGGTTGAAAAATCGGTGATTTTATCAATTAAATAAAGGCTCCCAATTGGACTCCCACCCGATCCTGCAATTCCAACGTTAATCCATATGGTCCAGGGAGGAGCTTTGCTGGTTTGATAAAGATAAATGGTTGCAGCAGCAGCATTGATCCGGCCCACCCCAGATATTGTTAACCAATGCTGGCCGGACGCATTCCTAAACAATGGATATGGACCATTCTGAGTAGAACTGCTCATATTGAAGTATTTACGAATTGTCCGGGCCTCAGGCTTTAACGCTACAACCCATCGAATTGCGGGGTAGTCATTCATTCTTCTTGAGGCCTTAATTTTTCCTTATGGAATAGTTTTTCCCATTTTTTTAATTTTGGACGATAAGCATATATAATGTCTTGATTATTTCTCTTTAGCGCGCCGTTTACAACAATTTCAACTTTTTTGATCAATATTTGTAGTGCAGCGATTTTTTGTTGAGGCGTGAGAGAAGTTTCCAGTAAAAGGTTTTCAAGGGAAGCTATACGAAAACGATCCATACCCCAATACTTTTTTGATAATTGATCCCAACTGTCATTATGTTTGATGGTAAGAGATTCGTTGACATAGAGAACTTCCTCACGGGCACAAACTCGCAACCACATATCATAGTCTTCACACGCCGGGAGATTTTCATCAAAGTATCCGATATCCTGAAACAGCGTTTTTTCTATAAGGACACTGCTTGGAGAAATGCAGCATAAAGACAGGCAGTTTAAAAAAATATTGCCACCATATTTTTGGTGCTTTTTCAATTGATTAACACGTTTTCCGTTTCGGAACCAGATTTCATCAGTATGGATCAATCTATGGCATGGTGATTCACTGTGCGCGATCAGCTGCCTTTCGAGCTTTGTAGGGCACCAGGCGTCATCGGAATCAAGGAAAGCAATCCAGTTCCCTTTTGCACGTTTAATCCCCATATTTCGAGCAGCACTCACGCCTACCTTTTCTTGTTGAAGAAGGGTTACATCCGGGTATTTATTTTTTATCAAAGCAACTGTGTTATCAGTTGAGCCATTATCAACAACAATAACTTCATCGACATAAACGGTTTGTGAAAAAACCGAGTCCAAGGCACGTGGCAGGCAATGGAGACGGTTTAATGTTGGGATTACTACGGATACCAAGGGAAAATATTCGTTAGAGTTATTATCGTGCGATCGCATGCGGTATGTTCTAAATGTTTGAGTTTAAAAAAAATATGCTTCTGTTTATTAAGGGCCCTGTGATTCGATCTAATAAAAGTTAATATAAAAATTTTGAAAAAAAGTTTTTATTTTGAAACCAATAGACCTCTACCTTTTATTCTCTGCATCTATCTTTTCTTGTTATGGGAGCTACAAAAAAGAATATGTATCGCATAGAAACTCTTGATTGATTTACTGACGAAACATCTAACTCGATCTTTTCACAGTGATTTGGTCTCCAATATTTATTCCAAACGATTTAACAGAACCAGCACTAATTTCAAGGACCCATCGCACTGGAACATCTGAGGTATATATGCTTTCTGAAAGCGGAATGGTATTTTCTTCTATTCCTTGAACATACCCATCTCGATCAACAAATAGCATATCAAGGCTGATCAGAGTATTCTTCATCCACATCCGTGCGATTTTTGGAGTTTTAAAATCAAATAACATCCCATGTCTTTTTTTTAAATATTTACGGAACATCAAACCACGGGCCACATCTCTAGGTGCAGTGGCAATTTCTACGGAAAACATATGCTCCGCACCGGTTTCAACAGCAATAAAGACAATTCCCCGGTCAAGTGCGTAGCTTTGACTTGAAGTAAAAAAAAGAAAAAGAGTTATAATTGGAATAAGCTTAATATAATTTATTTTAAAATGTTTCATGCCTTGGAAAATTGCCTTTTCAACCTACATATAGAAAATATGATCAATTTTAATTTCTTCTTTTACAAGGTTTTGTTGATCGTTTAATCAAATACTTAATCGATTGTTTTACAAAAGGCTATCTAATCATATGCTTCGTTTGTTTAGTTTATTTTTCGTGCTGTCTCTCTTCTGGCTGCTTCTGTCGGGGATATTTTCAGCACTTATCTTAATTTTGGGGATAGGCTCCATAATCTTATGTGTGTTTATTGCTCGTCGGATGGCAATCGTTGATAAGGAAGGACATCCAATTCACCTTACCTATTTGATTGGACTGAGCTATTTTCCCTGGTTATTAAAAGAAATAGTCAAATCTAATATTGAAGTGGCACAAGCAATATTAAAACCGAGTCTTCCTATATCACCACGCATTATCCATGTGCCAGCGGGGCAGAATGAAGAACTAGGACAAGTTATTTTTGCAAATTCCATTACTCTTACTCCAGGGACGGTTTCAATTGCTCACGAGCCTGGTCGAATTACTGTCCATGCCTTGCTAAACTCAACAGCCAAGGGGCTAGAGAGAGGTGAAATGAATGCCCGGGTGTGTTTACTTGAAGGGGATACGCTGCCATCTTTTAATGGGAGAGAAAAATGATTGCCTACATGTTTTCAATTGCTGCAGTTTCTATCCTTCTTGTTATGGCAATGACCTTGTTTAGGGCTGCAATTGGTCCGAATACATATGATCGCATTTTAGCTGTCAATGTGTTTGGAACTCTTGCAGTAATGCTTATTGCGGTACTTGGCTTCTTGAATGGTCGGCCCGAGTTTCTTGATCTGGCACTGGTATATGCCTTGATTAACTTTATTGGGACAATTGCAGTGGCTAAATACATTAGATTTAACGACATGGGAATCGGTACCGGACGTGACGAAGGTGGAGATATATAAGATATGGGTAGTTGGGTAGATCTCGTTGCTTGCCTATTTATTCTTACTGGTTCCGTTTTTATTTGTATCGGTGGAATAGGACTTCTGAGGCTTCGCGATGTTTTTGAACGGATGCATGGTGCAAGCCTGATCGATACTATGGGGTTAGGAATGATTTTTTTGGGATTAATGCTTTTCTCAGGATTTAATTTAATTACTGCCAAGTTAGCAATAATTCTGGGGTTTATTTTGATCACCAGCCCTACAGCAACCCACGCATTAGCTCAAGCTGCTCTCCATAGCGGAGTTAAGCCGAATGTTGATGATACAAGTCAGAAGCTATTAGATAAAACCCTCACTTCAGAGCGTGAAAATATTGGAGAATAAATATCGAAAACCTTATTAATCTGGGAATATTGCTATTTATGGTTGTTACAGCGTTGATGCTGTCGCGTATAAGAGACCTGTTTGCAGCAGCAATCTTGTGCGGCATTTACAGTCTTTTGGGCGCAACAGCCTACGTTGTCATGGATGCTGTCGATGTCGCCTTTACGGAAGCTTCAGTAGGCGCAGGGCTATCCACAGTACTAATGCTCGGTACACTAGCCCTGACTACTGATAAAGAAATAGTCACCCCAAGAGAAAAACGATTGCCTGCAATATTACTCGTTTTAATTACGGGCAGTGTGCTTTTCTATGGCACGAGTGAGATGCCTCACTATGGCGACCCAGCTTCTCCGGTCCACAACTATGTTGCTCCACGTTATATTGAAAAATCAAATAATGAAACTGGCATTCCAAATATTGTTACATCAGTTTTAGCGAGTTATCGAGGCTACGATACTCTGGGCGAGGTCTTTGTTATTCTAACGGCAGCCGTTGGTGTCATTTCAATAATTGGCCGAAGGGAAGTCAAGGCAAAAACTGATAAAATAAACCGTATGTCAGGATGACAAAGTGTTAAAGAAAACAATCTTACGCGTGGTATCAAAATTTTTAATACCTTTTGTTTTGATTTTTGGTCTCTATGTACAGTGGCATGGTGACTTTGGCCCAGGGGGAGGTTTCCAGGCGGGAGTTATTTTTGCTGCAGCATTCATACTCTATGGATTGATTTTTGGAACTGCTTTATTGCGAAGAGTTTTACCATCAAAGGTAACCAGGTCATTTCTGGTTATTGGTGTTCTTTTATATTCGGGGGTTGGAGTGTTCGGTATTATTTTCGGTGGTGAATTTCTTGATTACAGTGTTCTTGCTTCGGATCCTTTGAAAGGCCAGCATCTTGGCATTCTTCTTATCGAGCTAGGAGTTGGTATTACTGTCGCTGCTTCAATGATCACAATATTTTGTGCTTTTGCAGGTCGGAGCCCTAATAGATTAGATGAGTTTTAACTGTGCCATTCCCTGGTCTGTTTAATTACTGGATTGTTGTTATCTTGATGATGCTTGGGCTGTATATTATCATTGCCCATGGAAATCTGATTAAAAAAATAATTGGAATTAATGTATTCCAAGTTTCTGTATTCCTTCTTTATATTACGATAGGAAAGGTTGCTGGAGGCAGCGCTCCAATTCTCGATCAAGGAATAGAGGTATATTCCAATCCCCTCCCCCACGTCCTGATCCTGACAGCAATCGTTGTAAGCGTAGCGACAACTGCACTCGGCCTGGCACTTGTCGTCCGCATTCGAAACGCTTTTCAGACGATTGAGGAAGATGAGATTGATCGGCAGGAGAAAGCAGGTTGATGATCGAGCATTTAGCAATCATCCAGGTTGTACTTCCCTTGATGGCCGCTCCGGTATGCATTGTCATTAGACATCACGTTGGAGTTAAGGTCTGGGCTGTTTTAATTTCCTGGCTATGTCTCTTGATTTCCATCGTGCTTCTAATTCAAGTATTGGATAAAGGTCTGATTGTATATCAACTCGGTGGCTGGGCAGCCCCCTGGGGAATTGAATATCGAATCGATATCCTGAGCGCATTTGTCTTGCTTATCGTATCGGGAATTGGGGCTGTCGTTATGCCCTACTCCTGGACTTCAGTTAAAAACGAAATTGCTCAAGAAAGAACATATCTTTTTTACTGCATGATTCTTCTTTGCATGACCGGATTGCTTGGCATTGTGATAACGGGTGACGCTTTCAACTTGTTTGTCTTCATGGAAATATCTTCGCTGGCGAGCTACGTTCTAATCAGTTTTGGTCAAGACCGCCGGGCATTGGTTGCTGCATATCGATATCTGATCATAGGAACCATTGGAGCAACCTTCTATATGATCGGGGTTGGTTTTCTTTATGCTTCAACTGGAACGTTGAACATATTTGACCTTTCTCAGTTGGTTCCGGTCATTTCGACCAGTCGAACCGTAAAGGCAGCCCTTGCATTTTTTACTGTGGGGCTCGGGATAAAACTAGCGTTGTTTCCGATGCATATGTGGCTGCCAAATGCATATACATTTGCTCCTTCAGCTGTCTCTGTTTTTCTCGCAGCAACTGCAACGAAAGTCGCTGTTTACGCCTTGATTCGGATAGTTTTCACTATTTTTAGTGGTGTCGAAATCCTTGAAATTCTTCCCATACGTGGATTGCTAATCGCGATGGCGGCAATGGCAATGATATACGGCTCTATTCAGGCCATTTATCAAATTAATGTCAAACATATACTGGCTTATTCTTCAATTGCCCAGATTGGCTATATGGTTCTAGGCTTGAGTTTTGATAATGCTACCGGCATCGCTGCGGGCGCCATACATCTGTTCAATCATGCTCTGACGAAAGGTAGTTTATTCATGGTATTAGGTGCAGTGATGTACCGCGTTGGTTCTGTTCAATTGAATGATATGGCTGGCTTAGGAAAATATATGCCTTTAACTATGGCTGCCTTTTTTATTGCCAGTTTGAGCCTAATAGGTATTCCCTTGACTGTCGGTTTTGTTTCAAAGTGGTATTTTATTCAAGCTGCGGTCGAAAAGGGCTGGTGGCCAATAGCCATACTTATTGTCATAACTTCGTTATTGGCTGTCGTCTATGTTTGGAGAGTCATTGAAGTCATCTACTTTACGCCCGCTAATCCTGAATCGGGAGAGGTGCGTGAGGCTCCGACATCTCTTCTTTTACCGACTTGGGTTCTATTGGGTGCAGTAATTTATTTTGGTATCGATGCCACAACAGCGTTGAATATTGCTATTTCGGCTGCAGATGCATTGTTGGCTGGAGGAGGCTCATGAGTTCGCTTATGTCTATCACGTTGGCAATTTTTGCGCCACTCCTTGCTGTCCCTTTTATTTGGTTTTATAAAACTCGCCCCAATTTTAGGGAGGGAGTGATATTACTAACTGGGTTAGTGGTATTCATTTCTACTATCAATCTTATCGATGAAGTTGCGGGAGGCGCGCGCCCTAGTCTAGAACTTTGGGAGATATTTCCGGGACTGTCTTTAGTCTTCACGTTAGAACCACTCGGTATGCTATTTGCTGGCTTGGCCAGTTTTCTTTGGATTGTTACCACGGTTTATTCTATTGGCTACATGCGTGGTCATAAGGAACGTAACCA
>MDTE01119384.1_pt1 | contig 20236 bp, 15 predicted proteins | sample 811231 | NCBI WGS metagenome assembly MDTE01 (sample SAMN05326651, study PRJNA326480) | marine metagenome | isolation source: seawater | place: Indian Ocean: Red Sea | collected 2010 | reverse complement strand
CGCGCGAAAGACGCCTCCCAGACGGTTCGACGTCCGGAACGGCTCAGGAACCACATCGGCCGGTCGCCGAGACGATCCATCAGGACATTCCAGTTCTCGACCGCTTCCCATTCGACCTGGGGCCAGTAGTCCATGCCGGCACGGCGGAGGTGTTTTGCGTCGAGCCGGAATCCGAGTGGCCGGACCAGCCACAGCTTGGCTCCGATGGCCAGGCAAGTGCGGCCGATATTGCCCGTGTTCTGTGGAATGTCTGGCTGGTGGAGGACGACGTGGAACAGTGGCGAACTGGTCGAATCAGTCGGCTCGGAGCCCGTCTCGGACATGATGCGGCTATTCCGTTGTGATGATCCAGACCTGGACCGTGACGCTCCCGGTTTTGACGTCATGTGCTCCGTCGGCCGGAACTGTCTCGGATGGGTCCAGCGAATCTGCCAGTGTTTCACCGCGGATGGTTTCGGACCACTCGGCGATCGCCCGGGCGGCCTCGGGTTCCTCGGCATGGTACCCGAGTCGAATGCGGTGCTGGATCTCCAGTCCCGAGTCTTTTCTCATCTGCTGCACGCCGCGGATGCAGTCCCGGGCCATACCCTCGCGGAGCAACTCGTCGGTGAGAATTGTCGAGAGTGCGACCTGGACGTCCTGGTCGTCACCGCAGATCCAGTCACTGGACTGCTGGGTTTCGGTCAAGACGTCATCGGGGCCCAGCGAGACGTCCTGTCCATTGATGCTGAGCGTGACGTCCTGGCCGTCTCGAAGCGGTGCGAGCAGGTCCGGATCGATCCCGGGAAGTTCCTGCCGAATGGCACCCAGCAGTTTTCCATACCTGGGGCCGAGTGTCTTGAGGTTCGGTTTGTAGACGTAACGGACCAGTTCATCGAGGGATGGGCAGGCGGTGACCTGCTTGACGTTGAGTTCCTCGGCAATGACGTCGGCCAGTGGTCCAACAGCGGCCAGCCTCGCGGGGTCGGATGTCGAGAATCTCAGTTCCGGCAACGGCTGCCTCACCCTTTGGTTGGACTCGTCCCGCAGTCGGTGTCCCAGCCGGACGACCTGCTGGGCGGTGGCCATTCGCTGGTTGAGTTCCCCGTCCAGCAATCCGGGGTCGGCCTCGGGATAATCGTTCAAGTGGACACTGTCGTCGCTGTCGGGGTCGTTTCCGGCAACGAGGTTGCGGTACATGCGTTCGGCGAGGAACGGGATCATGGGGGCGACGAGTTTTGAGAGCGTGACCAGGACGGTGTGCAGTGTCTGGTAGGCCGCCAGTTTGTCTCGTCCGCCGTCGCCGGTGTCCTCGTCTCGCGATCTCCAGAACCGTCGGCGATTGCGGCGGATGTACCAGTTGGAGAGATCGTCGATCAGGGCAGCGGTGGCCCGGCAGGCCTCTGCGGCGTTGAATTCCGACAGCGAGTCGCGGCAGGTGGTGACCAGTGCCTGGAGATTCGAGAGGATCCAGCGGTCCATTTCGGGGCGATCGGCGACCGGCACCGCCGGCGAGGCCGGGTCGAATTCATCCAGCCGGGCGTAATTGATGAAAAAGGCGTAGGAATTCCACAGCGGGATCAACAGTTGCCGCCTGACCTCATCGGCTGGCCGACTGGTCACCGTGCAGGTTGGCACCCCCTCGGCGGTCTGGTCGAGGGGGCCCTCGGGTGTTTCGATGGTGATGGGCTGGTCGGGATGGCGAGTTCCGAATCGCAGGTCGACGGCGGGGTTCTGGGCCAGGTACATCCACCGCATCGTGTCGACACCCAGTTGCTCGGCGGCCTCCTCGAACCAGATGGCTGTCCCGTCGGACTTGTGCATCGGCTGGCCCGATTCGTTCATGACCAGTCGGTGGCCCAGGAGATTCTTGAACGGGGCCGAATTGTCCATCATGGTGGCCATTGCCAGCATGGCGTAGAACCAGTTCCGGAACTGTCCCGGAAAACATTCGGTCACGAAGTCGGCCGGGTACTGTTCGGACCAGGCCTCGCGGTCGGCGTTGTACTGCAGGGTCGAGAAGGGCACGATGCCGGCGTCCAGCCAGGGGTTGCCCACGTCGGGGATTCTCGACATCAGGTTGCCGGTTTCGGGGTGGGCGATCTTGACGCCGTCGATCCAGGGACGGTGCGGCGTGTGGCCTTCGAAATCATCCCAGCCCTCCACGGCGCGTTCGCGGAGTTCTTCGAGCGAACCGATCACCTCGAAGTCACCGGTGTCCTCGTCGACCCAGATGGGCAATGCCAGTCCCCAGAAACGTTTCTTGGAGATCATCCAGTCACGCATGTTGGTCAGCCATTCCAACTCGCGACTCTCTCCATCGACCGCCTCGGGCAACCAGCGGATCTGGCGAGTGACCTCCTTGATCTCCTCCCGCCAGTCCATGTTGATGAACCACTCGTCAACCAGCCGGAATACCAACTCGTCGCCGGTTCTCCAGCAGTGTGGATAGATGTGCGGGTAGGCTTCGGTGGCGACGAGCAACCCGGCCTCGGTGAGGTGGTCGAAGACAGCCTGGTGCGTCTTGGGGTCGGTGGCTTCCTGTCCGGCCAGGAAACCAAATTCTTCGGTGAACCGCCCATCCTGGGCGAGCGGTGCCAGGGCAACCAGTCCGTTGTCTCGTCCGAGGTGAAAATCCACGTCACCGCAGCCTGGGGCGATGTGGACGATTCCCGTGCCCTCGCCGCTGACGACATGGGCATTTCCCTTGTTGTCGCGACCGCCGTCGATCACGCGGTGGCTGTCGGCGGCTGACACGCCGGCGAGCGATTCGACAGCAGGAATGCCACCGGGCGCCTGCTGTGCCGGAAGTTCGTCGAACGGGCCGCGGTATGGGCGACCGACCAGTTCGGATCCCTTGATCGTCTGCAGGATCTCGTAACCGCCCTGTTCCTTGAACAACTGGGCAATCGTCTTCAGCTTGGGAACCTTCTCGGGCCAGCTCCATTCCGGGCGCCCGAAACCCTCGCGGAATTCACGATCGAGCCGGGCGAATTCGAGATTGTCGGCGGCGAAGTAGTAGATCGCTCCATCCCGCTCGGCTCGCAATTGAACATAGTCGAGTTCGGGATTGACTGCACAGGCGACGTTGGCTGCGAGTGTCCAGGGGGTGGTTGTCCAGATCAGCAGGAACTCATTGTCCGCGTCTGTCAAAGGGAACCTGGCGAAGACGCTCTCGTGAACGCTCAATCGCCGTCCGTCGGCCACTTCCATCTGGCTGTAGGCGCTGCCACCGCGTCCTGACCAGGGCATCACGTCATGGCCGCGGTAGAGTTTTTCTCGAGTGAAGCACTTCTTGAGAAAGGCCCAGATCGTCTCGTTGTTCTCAGTGGAGAACGTGAAATAGCTGCCTCCCCATTCGGGATTGCCCAGCCGGGCAACCAACTGGTGAGCCGGGCCGGTGACGCTCTCGCCTCGTGGAGTCTGGATCGTGACGTCCTGGTCTGTGCCGATGGTCCGCGAGAGTTCGGTGAGCGTCTCGGGAGCGTCCCAGTCCATCCAGTAGCCCAGCCGAATAGACTGTTCGGTCTGCCGGGCGGCAAATCGCAGCACCCGTCTTTTGCACTCGGTGACGAATCGGTCGATGCCGAACTCGTGCACGTCCTGCTTGGTGGCCAGGCCCAGGTCGCGTTCGACTTCCACCTCAACCCACAATCCCTGGCAGTCGAAACCATTCTGGTACCGCAACCGGTGTCCGGTCATGGCGTGGAATCGCTGGTAGACATCCTTGTACGTGCGGCCCCAGGCGTGGTGCACGCCCATGGGGTTGTTCGCGGTTATCGGGCCATCCAGGAAACTCCACAGAGGTCCATCGGCATTTTTTTCGTTGAGTCGCTCGAAGACCCGTCGCTGGGTCCAGAACCTCAGCACGTCGTGTTCGCCACGGACAAATGCCGCTTCGGACACTTTCTGGAAATGCGGAGTGGAGTCGGTCTGCTCGGGCATAGTCGAGACGCGATGAAGGGGCCGCGCAAGAGGCTACTGTATTGGTTGGTTTGAGGCTGGGGCAAGAGCGGGACGGGTTCGCCTAGGCCAGCCGGGCCACGATTCGCGGGATCAACTCGGCAAGGGTCTGCCCCCCGCGAGCGGCCTGTTCGAGTACCATGTCGATATCGACGGGGTGCAACTCTTCGGGCAATCCCATGTCGGTGACGATTGAAAACCCGAGAACCCGCATTGCCATGTGCCGGGCCACCAGGCACTCGGGCACCGTCGACATGCCGACCAGGTCAGCTCCCAACCGCCTGAGCATGCGGTACTCGGCGCGGGTTTCCAGGTTGGGACCGGCCACGGCGGCAAACACACCGGTTTTCAGGTTCCAGCCCAGTTCCTGGGCACATTCGCTGGCGAGTTGGATCAAGGTGGGATCGTACGGGTCGCACATGTCGGGGAATCGCGGCCCAAGACTGTCGTCGTTGGGGCCACGGAGAGGATTGTCTCCGATCAGGTTCATCTGGTCGGAAATCGCCACGACGTCTGCGAGTTGAAACTCGGGGTTCATGCCACCTGCCGCATTGGTCAGCAGCAGTGTCTCGGCTCCCAGCAGCCGCATCACGCGGACCGGAAAAGTCACCTCGGCCAGCGAATAGCCCTCGTAAAAGTGGAACCGGCCTTCCATTGCAACCAGTGGCACACCGGCAAGTGTGCCACAGACCAAGCGGCCGGCGTGCGACGGGGCCGTGGAGACAGGGAAGTGTGGAATGTCCGCGTAGTCGATGGCAGCAGCTGTTTCGATCTGCTCGGCGAGGCCCCCCAGGCCGGTTCCCAGCACCAGGCCAACCGTCGGTGGAGTGGACCACTGGGACGAAATGACCGCGCACGCTTCCTCGATTCGCTCTCGCAATTCACTCATCAGTGTGTCTCTCCTCCAATGGCCGATCCGTTGCACCGTACTGAATTGCGATGAATGAATTCGTCCTCGTCCACATTGTCGCTTGTTGGCACCATGATGCCAACAAGTGATGGCTGCCAGGCCGGAGTCTCCCCGGGCGCCTCGTAGAAGAAATTGCTGTCTTGAAAAGACCACATCGTGGCCAGGCTCCGACTGCGATGCCCAACTGAATTATTCAACCGCGTCGTCGTTGTCAAGGATCTGGTCCCCGGGGCAGTTGTGGCTGTGGTGAGCCGATCTTGAATGGCCAGCCTTTGCTGTGCTATATGCCGCGAAACCGATCATTCGACTCTCTTTTTTCGATCCAGCTTATGCTCAGCAGCGAAGCCGAAGCCCCGGCCAACGACATCTCTTGTGACAGCCCTGATTCCAGTAACGGTCATGGTGGTCGACAGGGACGGATCGAGGCAACGCCCGGACGACGTGGGCGGGTGGTGGTGGCATCCGGCCTGGTGTTCGTGTTGCTGGTGGTTGTTGCCTTCACCTGTGGACTGTTCGATCGGGACGACGAAGCGGCACGTGCCGAGGTCCGGCGACGTACCGTTTCGGCGCTGGAACTCCAGGGAGTCCGCCTGGGGCCGGTTCGCGCCGATCAACTGGACAATTCCGAAGCGATGTTGGTCACGCTGGTCGACGAACACATCACCAACGGACGCGTTGATGGCGAGTTGCTGAAGCAACTCGAGGAACTGGGGCCGCAGGTCGTCTCCCTGGCCCAGACGGAAGTCATGGCCGAGGGGATTGGCCCGGTGGTCTCACAACCCCAGGTGTGGGGTTTGAGCCTTCTGGGGACAGGGATCGATGACGATTCTTTGAGCGTGCTGGAAGGCCGTTTGCAGTTGAAACTGCTGTCGTTGGAACGGACGGCCATTTCTGACCGGGGGCTTGTGCACCTGAACCGATTGGCAGGGCTGCGGCAACTTTACCTCACAGGGACCCGCGTCACGAACGCTGGCCTGGGCCAACTTGCGGGGCTGACCAGGCTCGAATCAATCAAGTTGGGCGGAACGGAAATCGGGGATGATGGCCTGGTGACCCTGGCCCGGTTGCCACGACTGAAGTATCTCACGCTGGATCGCACGCGAGTCACTGACGGGGGAATTCCCGTGCTTGCTGAAATCGAGTCTCTTGAGTTTCTCGACCTGCACGGCACCTGGATCACCGGAAAGGGTGTGGAGACGTTGCGTGGTGCTTTGCCGGAGTGTCGAGTCGAGTACTGACCTCGCGGGGTCACGGTGGCGACGGGCCACTCGATTGCACGGCTCTGGAAGGCCGATTAGCCTATCGGCGATCCACTGACGTGGTGTGACAAGTCGATCGGGAGGAGTGATCATGCAACAGGATTTTTTTCCGGAACACCATGAGGTCTCTCGCCGGTATTTCCTGCGGCGCAGCCTGGAACTCGGCGGTGGTGCGGCTTGCATTGGGGCATCGGGACTCAACGACGACTTGTTGGGGGACGAGGGCAAGCCGACGGCGGCGAAACAGGTGACATTGGACGCCCTGGTCAAGAAACTCGAGTTTCTCACCAAGCCGGCAGCCTTTGGTACTGTCGAACGTGGCAATCCGTTGCCATACAAGCTGCCGCCAGAGAAGCTCAAGACGGCTGGATTGACTCGAGAGAGCTGGCGACTGGAGGTGCTGGCCGACCCGGCATCAAATGCCCAGGTCACGCGACCACTCCGGCTGGCCGACGGGACGGCCTTGACCTTTGACGGGCTGATGAAAATGGCCGAGAAACACTCGGTGCGTTTTCTCAAGACGATGACCTGCAACAACGAAGACGCTCCCCTGGGAACGGGACTCTGGGAGGGGGTGCCGCTGCGCGAGGTGATCTGGACGGCCAAGCCCACGGCCAACATCCGCCGTGCCTGGTTTTACGGGTACCACAACGAGGACCCGAAGCAGGAATTTCGTGGTTCGTTGTCGATCGGCCGCGTACTTGAGGATCCTCCCGGTGTCCCTCCCGTCATCCTCTGCTACAAGCTCAACGGCGACTGGATCTCGGGCAAACGAGGAGGTCCGGTGCGGATGGTGATACCCGAGTGTTACGGATTCAAGAACATCAAGTGGTTGACGAAGGTGTTCCTGACCAACCGTTTCAACGCCAACGACACTTACGCGGCCGGCAACAACGACATCGACAGCCTGATGAAGACGATGGCGAGGTTTATCAGCAAGCCTCGTCGGGGCCAGGCGGGGCAACCGATCCCGCTGACAGGTTTTGCGCAAGTTGGAGTCAACGGGGTCTCCAAGGTCCAGGCGTGGCTTCATCCCAAGGACAAGCCCCTGCCGAAAGACGATCCATTTTTCCAGAAGGCACCGTGGCGGGACATGGACATCCTGCCAGCACCGGGTGATTTTGGTGGCGGCTTGCCCGCGGGCACGATTGGGCCAGATGCAGCGTCACCGGTTCACGGATTCAACTCCAAGACCGGTCGTCCCGACTCATGGCCACGGGTGTATGCGCTGGCTCACTGGGCGGGGTTGCTGCCTGGTGTTCCAGCCGGGCGTTATGACCTCAGGTGCCGGGCCATCAACAACCAGGGCATTGCCCAGCCGTTGCCTCGTCCGTTCCGCAAGAGTGGACATTGTGACATCGAGCGAGTGTCGTTGGTCGTACGCGATTGACGACGACGCGAACACAATTCCACGGACCCTGATGATGAAGTTGCTCGATCGTCTCGAACGACACTTCGGCCGTTTCGCGATTCCCAATCTCTCGCTGTTGATCGTGGTGGGGCAGGGGATCGTCCTGCTGTTGACGTGGATGGATGGTGACCAGCCGGGTGGTGGAGGAATCATCCCGGAACTGCAACTGAAAGGGACCGAGGTTCTCGCCGGCCAGTGGTGGCGACTGGTGACGTTCGTGTTGGTGCCCCCGGGGCGTGGCATCTTGGTCCTGTTCGCGCTGTACCTGTTCCTGATCATGGGCGGGGCGCTTGAGTTTCAGTGGGGACCCTTCCGGTACAACGTCTACCTGTTGCTGGGCTGGTCTGCTTCGGTGGCCACCGTCTTCGTCGCACCGGGTGCGACCGCCAGCGTGGGATATCTGGGCAGCAGTGTTTTCCTGGCGTTCGCCTGGCTGTTCCCGGATTTCAAGATCTTCCTGATGTTCGTGTTGCCCGTGCCGATCAAGTACCTGGCATGGATCACGTGGTTGATTTATGGCTTCCAATTGATGTCAGGAAGCCAGATAGATCAGTTGCTGGTCGTGGCGGCCACGTTCAACTTCGCGGTGTTCTTCGGGCCAGACATCGTCCTGAGGTACAAGGCGGGGCGTCGTCGACAGCAACATCGCCGGCAGGTGGCATTGGCCGAATCGTCCGCGTTTCACACCTGCAGTCACTGTGGCCTGACCGATAAGGACGATCCATTGATGCTGTTTCAGTACTGTTCGCAGTGCACTGGTGACCACGAGTACTGCCAGGACCACTTGCGAGACCACGAACACGTCGTGGCGGTGACTGACGGCGAGAACGCTTAGCGGTCGAAATAATCGTCGGCAAAGAAGACCAGCACGGCGGCGATGGCCTTTTTGCTGCCGAAGCTGCCGCAGCAGTTCGAGGCGCTGCCCCACGACGAACCCCGTTTCCGGATCGTTCCTCCACTTTCGATCCGTCCAATCGACGAGCCACGTTTTCGTACTGTCCCGTCACTCTGGATCTTGCCGATCGAACTGCCACTGCGGCGGATGGTGCCGTCGCTGTCGATCGAGCCCACGGAACTGCCACGCTTGCGGATTGTTCCATTGGATTCATAGCGACCCACCGAACTGCCCTTGATACGGATCGTGCCGTCGTCATCAATCCGGACCCACGTCGAGCCACTTTTTCGGATCACGATCTCCCCATTCACGTGTGTCGCCAGCAGCCCGACTGCCAGGAAACACAACAGCGCCAGTCTCGTGTGAGCCATAGTCAGAATCTCCGTTCCAGGATACTGGGGACATTGAGTGGCGGAAGCTTTCCCTGGAAAAGAGCAATCCCCGTGCCAGAGCGTTGAGTGAGAAATCGGCGATGGAATTCCGGGAGTTTTGATCGTGTTGGAATCGTTGCCGCGTGTCGTATCGATGACAGGTGTCCTCGATACGAGACACGTTCCGGCTTAGACTGAGTGTTTCCGGGGCTGTGCGCGTGAACTGTCAGGGACAAGCCGATGAGTGACCATGGGATTGATGGGCGAGTGGCGTTGGTGACCGGTGGGTCCCGGGGTATCGGCCGGGCAATCAGCCAAGAGTTGGCGGCAGCCGGTGCCCGGGTCGCCGTCAATTACCGTTCCGATCATGACGCCGCGGCCGAGACGGTGGAGGCGATCCAGTCGGCTGGTGGCACGGCGACCGCCGTGGCTGCCGATGTCTCGAACGAGGCCGACGTCGACCGTTTGATTGCTGAGGTCGATGCCGCGCTGGGGCCTGTCGATCTGCTGGTCAACAATGCGGGGATCTTTGACTATGGAGATCACCACGAGACGACGGTGCAACTGTGGCATCGTACGATTGCCGTCAATTTGACCAGTGCGTTCCTGGTGAGTTGGGCGGTCAAGGACGGGATGATCCAGCGGGGCTACGGTCGGATCGTTAACGTGGCGTCGATCGCTGCTCTGAGGCCACGGCCGAATTCGATCGCTTACGCCGCCAGCAAGGCGGGGATGGTCGGGTTGACCAGGAGCCTGGCCGAGGGGGTGGCCGGGGATGGCGTCCGTGTCAACGCGATCGCACCGGGACTGATCGAAACCGATATCCTGGCCGATGTCGACACGGGTGTGCTCGATGACCTGGTCGAGGCGACTCCGATGAAGCGAATCGGGCAACCCGATGACATTGCCAGCGTCACGCTGTTTCTGCTCGGCGATGGTTCGAATTTCATGACCGGCCAGACACTGGTGGCCAGTGGCGGGCGGGTCATGTTGCCGTGATCAGCTTCCGGTCGTCCCCGAGTTCATCAACCCGGTGATCGTGTTGCAGTCATTGGGGGACGGCAGGCCATAGCTGGGTTCGTAGCCGAAAAGCTGTGGAACCGTGGCCGATCCAAAACGGCTGTCAAGAATCTCGAGGTGTTCGGAGGTGATCAGCGCCGGGTGGACAACCCCGCAGGCTCGCGAGAGTGCCAGCACTTCCTTGCGGAGGGTCATCACGTAATTGGCCAACCGGTCGGACTTCAGCAGCGGGTCCAGGCCGCGGACGAGCCATCGGTTCTGCGTGGCCACGCCGGTGGGACAGTGACCGTTGTGGCACCGTTGCGCCTGGATGCATCCGATAGCGAGCATGGCCTCGCGGGCGACTCCAATCATGTCACACCCCAGGGCGAATGCGAACAGTGTCATCTCGGGAAAACCCAGCTTGGCCGAACCCTGGAAGAGCACTTTCTCGTGCAATCCTCGCTCTGCAAACACCCGGTAAACCCGGCTCATACCGATCTTGAATGGCAGTGCGACCCGGTCGGTGAAGACCAGTGGCCCGGCACCGGTCCCACCTTCTCCTCCATCGATCGTGATGAAGTCCAGTCCACGATCGGTGGTGTCAGTCAGTCGTGCCAGGTCGTGCCACAGGTCCATTTCTCCGACCGCCGACTTGATGCCGACCGGCAATCCGGTGGCTTCCGCGATTTGTTCAACAAAATCAAGCAGGCTGTCGGCGTCGGAGAACGCGGTGTGAGCTGACGGGCTGATGCAATCCTGCCCCATCGGGATGCCACGGATCGCAGAGATTTCGGGAGTGATTTTTGAGGATGGCAGGATTCCGCCGAGGCCGGGCTTGGCTCCCTGGGACAACTTGAGTTCGATTGCACGGACCGAACTGTGTTCCTGGGTGGTTTCGACCAGGCGGTCCAGGTCGAAGCGGCCCTGCTCGTCCCGGCAACCGAAATAGCCGGTGCCGATCTGCCAGATCAGGTCGCCACCCTGGAGGTGGTGTGGCGAGATGCCGCCCTCTCCGGTGTTGTGCAGGCAACCGGCGAGACACGATCCGGCGTTGAGTGCGTGGATGGCATTGCCGCTGAGTGACCCGAAACTCATGGCCGAGACGTTGACGATTGACGGGGGACGAAACGCGCGGCGGCGGTTGCGATAACCGCCCATGATCTTGGCGACCGGGATCGTGTAATACGGGTCGTAGTCGGGATCGTCGGGGGTCGGACTGGGGATGGGGAAGGCGGAGTGTTTGATGATGAGGTAGTTGCTGGACTGTTCGAGATCACTGTCGGTGCCGAACCCGAAATAGTTGTCCTGCTTCTTGGACGACGCGTAGACCCAGCGACGTTGATCACGGTTGAAGGGCAGTTCCTCGTCGTTGCTGGTGACGATGTACTGCCGCAACTCCGGGCCGATGGCCTCGAGCAGATAACGGAAATGCCCGATGACAGGGAAGTTTTTCAGGATGGCGTGCTTGCGCTGGATGAGATCATGGACGACGACCAACAGCAAAAATATGCCGACCGCGCTGGCCACCCAAACGACCCACATGGACGTACTCTCCGATTGTTGGATTTACCTGTCTGTCAGCAACACAGTATCGACCTCAGGGAGTGGGCTGCAAGCGGCCGATCCCTGGAGGTTGACTCGCCGATTTGGATGGAGTGAGATAAGCGTTTCCGACAGGTTGGTGATAGCAAGGAGATGGGCCGATGTTCTTCATCCTGGGATTGGCGTCGGCCATTCTGGCCCTGGCAGTGATCGTCGGCCAACTCCAGGGACGCAACCCGGCGTTCTGTCGCGGTCCGGTTGGCTGGATACTCTCGGTCGTGATGATCCTTGGTGCCGCCGGGTTGGTGGCCACCGGGCAGAATTCCGCAGTGGCAGACCGTCGCATCAAGGAAGAGGCTGCCGAGAGGATCGTGATCAACAGCGAGAAAGAGGTGGCCGCACAAGTGGAGTCCGCAACAGCCGGGAAGACGGAGGGCAAGAAAGGCGGCAAGAAAGGCGGCAAGAAAGGCGGCTGGGGACGTCGCAGTTTCGCACCGCCGGTCCCTTTGACTCCCGAACGGGCCAAGCGGATCGAAGACCTCACGCAAGCTGGAGCCATGTTACAGACTCGCGGTGGCCAGGTGACCCGGGTGCAGTTGGCTGGTCCGAAGGTCACCGATGAACACCTGGCATTGCTCGAGGGACTCTCGGGAACCCGTTCATTTGTCCTTTCGGCACCCCAGGTGTCACAGGACGGACTGGCTCCCGTGGCGACGATGACCGGCCTCACCACGCTCGATCTGACCGGAACCCCGATGACCGACGAATCGATCGTGCATCTTTCGGGCATGACACGGCTCACGTCCCTGAATCTCACCAACCAGCCGATCACCGACGCTGCTGCCGTCGTGTTGGCCAAGTTGACCAACTTGCGGACTCTCGACCTGACCAATACGGGCCTGACCGACACGGGCGTGGCGAGGTTGGCCGGGCTCAAGTCGCTGACTCGACTGGTGCTCTCGGGGACCAAGGTGGGCGACGATGGTATCGGAGCACTGGTTGGGATCACCGGGCTGAAGCAATTGGAAATCTCTCACACCCGGGTCGGAGATGGGGTGGTGGACCATCTGCTGAAGTTCCGCAATGCCGAGTTGTTCTGGCTGACGCGAGGAAAAGACGGGGTCAGTGACAAGGCGATCGGACGGATCCGACTCGATCTGCGGACCTGCGTGGTGAGGTTTTCGCCGGTGCCATTGGCGAAATAGCCGTCGAGGTCTTGTGGCGGGTGCGGAAATCACTCGTCGGATTCGAGTTGCAGTGACAGTTCGATCTCGGCGCCAATTGCCTCCTTGAGCTTTCTGAGTGCCCGGACCCACATCGTTCGGACAGCACCCGGCGAGCGTTGCATGTGCTCGGCGATGTCATCGAACGAGCGTTCTTCGATGTGTCGTTGCACCAGCAGTTCGCGATAGTCCTCGGACAACCTGGCCAGTGCATCGGCCAGCAGCACCGCGCGTTCCTTGCGGACGGCGACCAGTGATGGGCTGGTGACGGACGCTTCCAGCCATCCAGCCAGAACCAGGCTGGGGCTGTCTTTCGGCTGAGAGGATGCTTGCGGGTTCGGACGTTCGCGGCCGGCATCACGACGGGCGGTGCCCAGGTGCCGGTTGACCTGTCGGAGGACTTCACGCTCGGCAATCCGACGCAGCCATGCCTCCCAGGACAGCTGGTCGCCCCCCTTGAAGGTTGCGATGTGGCCAGCGACTTGGATCAGCACATCCTGAACAATGTCGGAACTGTCGACCCGGGCGGCCATTTTCCCCCCCCGGAACTTGGCCCGTACCAGCAACGAGATGAAGTGCCGATAGCGTCCCAGCAGTTCGTCCAACGCGGTGGATTGGCCATTTCTGGCCTCTGCAACCAATGAATCCAGCGGAGGGCGTTGGCTAGTCATCTCGTGTCAGGACAACGAGTTCGGTCGAATCGTCGTTTCCGGATTTGGAGAAAATCGTGAAAAACTTCTCGGGAAGTGTAACACACGGTGCCGGTTTCAGTTCTTTGAAAGTAGAGCGGGGCCGACCCGCAACAATCCGGACTCGTGGAAAGCAAGGGAACCGAATCATGTCTATGGTCGCAACACACATCAGTTACCTGGTCATCAGCGTTGCTGTCACCGTCTGGGTGGCACGCACGCTGCGAAAGCACGGAATGATCTATCTCTCCGACAAGATGGACTCCAAGCCCGAAGTGGCCGAATCGTTCAGCAACCTGCTGATTGTCGGTTTCTACCTGGTCAACCTGGGGTTCGAGAGCCTGGCGTTGAAGTACGGGGGAGTGGCGACCGACACGGTCTCGGCAATTGAGTTGCTGAGTACCAAGATCGGATTCGTATTGTTGTGCCTGGGGGCCATGCACTTCATCACGGTGCTGGTGCTGACCAAGACCCGCCGTGGGGCAACAACTCCGGCTCCCACCGCACCGGCCTACCTTCGCTAGGGCCTTGTGAACCACGATCCGGGCCCGGTGGACTCGTTCCGGTCAAGCGACCGGGCGGGCCACCGGGGTCGGCAAGGAAAGGAGCCAGGACAATGTTGCCGATGATTGCCACTTACTTGATGTATCTCGTTTTTTCCCTGGCGATCACTTTCTGGGTGGGCCACACGCTGTTCACCAACGGCCGAGTGTTCCTGATCGAGATCTTCGAGGGGAATGTCTCGCTGGCCGATTCGGTCAATCGATTGATGATTGTCGGCTACTACCTGGTCAACGCCGCCTTCGTGACCCTGGCGCTCAAGACCACCGAACGGGCCACCGACCTCGTGTCAGTGATTGAGATCCTCAGCAGCAAGGTCGGGCTGGTGATGCTGGTGCTGGGGATCTGGCATTTCTTCAACCTGTTCGTTTTCCGCTGTGTCCGTCGCTATGACGTCGTGAAGCGTTTCTCGCTGGCCTGAGAAGCGGATGGCGGTCATTTTGCCGCAGCGAGGCTCAACAGGTTTCCGGTCAGCGTGGTCACCACGATTCGTCCGTCGCGGTTGATCAGTAGTCCACCCGGAAGTGGTTCATCCTTGATCTCATGTCGCCAGGTTGCCTTGCCGGTGCCCTGGTCAAAGGACACGACGAACCACTGGGGTTGTGCACGAAACTTCTGCTGGTGCTGGACCACGGCCACGACGGCGTTGGGGCCCACGACCAGTGACATGGCTTCGAACTTGTTGGTCTCACCCAGGGAGCTTTGCCAGCGGATCGCCTTGGCGGTGCCGAGTTGCGAGGCGACAGTTCCTCGTCCCGTCGTGCCAGGCTGCTCGTTGGAAATTCGCTTGATGACAGTTTCGGTGTCGCAGCAGGTCAGCAGGCCATGCTTGTAATTGACCAGTGCCACGGTCGACTTGTTCCACGCGGGGGGAATGCCCCCGTAACTGAGCCGCAGTCGCTTCGTGGCGGTGTGGACCTCGAAGCTGCCCTTGCTCGAGACATTCCGGGGCGAGGAAAACAGGATGCGGCCGCCTCCGACGGGCACCTTTCCATCCAGGACACCCACAAACCGTCCATGGTTGGACTGGGGTTTTCCGCCACTCCTGGGCCCCACAAGACACTTTCCTGTCTTCAGGTCGAACGGAGCTGGTGAAATCTGGTTGCCGCCGGCCAGGATGAGCCGGTCACCGTGAATGGTCAGGTTTCCCTGGGCACTGATGCCCTTGCGGATTCCGGCATTGAGGTGACCGGTGGAATTGTTCTGCCATTTCAGGGCGCCTGTGACAGCATCGATCGCGTAGAGGTAGGTGCCGTCGTGGTCGATCATTCCGGCGGCGAAGTAGGCAACACCCTTGGCGACCAGTACGCCGGTGTTGACCGGCCAGGTCGATGTCAGGCGTCCATAAACCATGATCTGGCGTTCAATCGGAGCGGCCCGGAACCGCCACAGTGGGCGGCCGGTGGCCGCTTCGAGGCAGTAGACGAATCCGTCGCCGGCTCCGGCATACAGCCGACCGTCGGCGATGGTGGGTGGCATGCGGATCGGAGCATTGGTTGGAAAAGTCCACCGGGACTTGCCCGACGTGGTGTCGACGGCGCGGATCACCCCATCGAGTCCGGTCGTGATGACGAGGTCTCCGGCCGCGATGGCCGGAACGGGTTGTGACCCGGCCGGGTGACGGAACTGCCAGGAGGATTGGATCGAACCGGGGATCGTCACCGGGGTGCTCGAGGAACGGTCGTTGTCACCTCGCAGGGTGCCCCAGTCGGTCGGCGTCACCTCCAGGGCCTTGACCGTGTTGGAGGTGGTGAAACGTTCCAGCCGCTCGGCAGTGGTGGCGACACGAGCGAACTGGAACTTGCCCGCCGAGCACTTGGCGACGTTGCCAATCAGGCTCAGGTTGCAGTCACATTGCCAGGGGCCCAGGTACAACAGCCCGTTGGCCGGCAACGCACCGTCGTTGCAGGCCGGCCGGATGGCACCGTCGATTGTCGGCTTTTTCTTTCCACGATCGTAACGCAGGGTGCCCTCGCCGCGGACGAAAAAGGAGTCTGAACTGGCAGTCAGTCGGGTGCAGGCGACCTTGCGGAATCCCAGATCCTCGATCACCCGTCCGGTGGACGGCTCGATGGCCACGTGGCTGCCGCTTTTTCCGACGCCCAGGATGACCCGGCCATCGACATAAATCGCATTGGGATTGTTGGTGAACTTCTTCTTGTGCCACAGCTTGTATCCGTCGGCCGTCGAGATGGCGACGACATTCATCCGGGTTTGTCCCTGGATGATCACCGCATCCGGGGTGAAGACCGCCAGGCACGCACTGCGGAACCCCGGAGTCGAACTCAGGCCTTGCCCGGGTTGCTCGATCAATGCCAGGACGTCCTTCTCGTCATTGGTCCAGAGCACTTCACCTGATGACGCGTTGAGGCACCGCAGGTGTTGGTCCGGGCAGTACAGGACCAGCTTGTCCTTGCCCAGGGTCATGCCGCGGGAGTCGATCGGCTTGCCTGTCTCCTTGTGGATCCAAAGCACCTTGCGGGTTTTCAGATCCATGGCCGCCAATTGCGAGCCAAAGCCCCATGGCACTCGCGGTTTGCTGTAGTAGCCACGGCTGAGATCCGACCAACTCCAGCCGCCGAACGAACGGTCTCCCTTGGTGGTGACCACGCCCTGGTCTCGTGGGCCGGCCAGCGCGTAGAGCACCCCGTCGCGGATGACCATCCATTTCCAGTGACCCACCAGGCCGGGAATCCGCAGTCGTCCGAGGTCGGCGCCGGTCTGAGGATCGAGGCGTTGGCAACCGGGGCCGTTGATCATGTAAAAGGTGTCGGCGGTGGCAACGAAGGCCGAACGGTGCACCAGGTAGCCCTCGGGCAACGATTTCTCCCAGAGCACGGTTCCGTTGTAGCCGTTGCGTGCGATCAGCTTGTTGAGCATCTTCCACTCGCGACGATGGTGAGCGATATGGCCGATCGCCAAAAAGGTCCGGCCTGCCGCGGCGGTGGTGATGCTGGGCATGCCGATGTAGTACGGCCGTGCCATGAACTGGGTCATGTAAGGGGCCTTGATCACGCTGTCGGTCGAGACGGGGTTGTTGTCGGGACCATTTTCCCAGTGGCTCCAGTCGCCGGCTCCTTTTTGGGGTGGCCGGCGTTTTGTCCGCAGCGTGTTCCCCGCGACGCGAATCAGAGTGCCCAGCGGACGCAGGGCCCGCATCGCCTCGTCATCGGTCAACTCGGGTTTCGAGGTGATCACCGCATCGATCAGCCGGTCGGCGTAGGGCAACCGGCTGGCAGCACCTGCCTGGATCACCAGCCTGTCGATTCCCAGACCGGCCTCGTTGGCGGCTTGCTGCAGACGGGACCGTCGCCCGGCATCGGGCTCTCGAACCAGCACCGTCAGATCACTGGATTGGACCAGTTCCAACACAACGCCCGGTTCCTGTCCGACGACGACACACAGGCCACGGTTGACGCCGACTTGCTTCAACAACGCCGTGGCACGTGCAGCGGACTGTTCGGCATCGGCTGCGGCCACCGGGCTCGAGGTCGCTTGAAGGATCAGCAGAAGTGACAACAGGCTTTCGGCACAGCGAACAACCAGGCGAGAGTGTCGCATCGGAGTGTCTCCGGGGTGAACGAGCGATCACCCGGCAGTCTACCCCCTGTCCGACGGGCTCGCTACGAACCGTGTCCGTGGCCATCGGTTTCAATTGGCGATGCGTTGCCAGAGTTGTGACCAGGCCTGCTGTCCACGGCGAAAACTCGAGAGTCGGAAAAACTCGTCGGGTGAATGGGCCCGTTCGTCGTCGAGTGCGAACGCGAAAATCACAGTGAAAACACCCAGGTGTTCGCGAAGCACACTGCAGATCGGCAGTGTGCCACCCGAGCGAGTGAAGTAGGGGGCTTGGCCGTAGAGGTCGGACAGGACGTCGCCGGCGGCCTGGTTGCCGGGATGATCGCCGGGGACCAGGTACGGCCGGGCTCCCGACTCGCTGAGTGCCACCGTGGCTTTGACACCCGGAGGTGTGTGAGACAGGACGTGCTGACGGATGCGGTCGGCGATCACGGCGGGTTCCTGGTCGGGGACCAACCGGCAGGTGATCTTGGCGTGGGCCTTGGAGGGCAGAACCGTCTTGACCCCGTCGTCGAGGAATCCTCCCCAGGTTCCATTGACCTCGAGCGTGGGCCGGCACCAGGCCCGTTCGAGTGTCGAGTAGCCGGGTTCACCGAACAGGTGATCCACTCCCAGGCCCTGGGCGAATTCGGCGTCGTCATGGGGGATCTCGGCGATCTGCTGGCTGTCGGCCTGGCTGGGAGTCACCACCTCGTCGTAAAAGCCCTCGATGGTGATCCGGCCCTCGTCGTCGCGCATCGAGGCGATCAGACGGGCCAACGCGTGGATGGGATTCTGGACGGTGCCACCGTATTGTCCCGAATGCAGGTCACGTTCCGGCCCGGTCAATTCGATTTCCACCGCACACAAACCCTTGAAACCGACCAGCAGGTTGGGTTGCTCCTCGCCAAATTGGCCCCCATCGGCGCTGACGACGTAATCGCAGCCAAGCCGGTCGCGATTGTCGATGATGAATTGCTCGATATGGGGACTCCCCACTTCCTCCTCGCCCTCGAACAGGAACTTGACGTTGATTGGCAGCGATCCGGTCGTCTGCAGCCACGCCTCGGCGGCCAGGATCGGAATCAACATGTTTCCCTTGTCGTCGGAGGCGCCGCGGGCGTAGACCCGTTCGTCGCGAATCACTGGCGTGAATGGTGGATTGGTCCAGAGTTCCACCGGGTCAACTGGTTGGGTGTCGAAGTGTCCGTAGATGAGGATTGTTGGGGCGTCGTCGCCCGCTTCGAGGTGCTCGGCGTAGACTGTCGGAACGCCACCGGCGTTCATCACCTCGACGGTGGTGACCCCGGCCTGTCGCAACCTGGCGGCGACCCAGTCGGCAGCAGCGGCCACGTGGGGGGCGTGATCGGGCAGGGCCGAGATGCTGGGGATCGAGAGGAATTCGAGCAGCTCGTCGGTGAACTGTTCGAAGTGATCGGCCAGGTAGTCGGCCGGAGCCAGGGTGTCGGTCATTGGTCGCTCTTCGGTTCGCGGATTGTCCGGTTAGGGACACTCTAACCGGCGGCCGTGAATTCGAAAAACGTGAAGGCGAAGTGGACCGTCAGCACCATCAGGGTGGACCAGAGGATGGTGCGGGTGACGCCGGTGCTGACATCCTGGCTGGAGGACTTGGGGGCCATGCCCTGGTGGTAGGCAATCAGCCCGACACCCAATCCACAGCACAGGCACCGGGCCAGGACCCACGCCGTGCCCCGCCACCAGGTTCCACCGGCCAACAGGTCCCAGTGGAAGTGCTGGTGCCAGAAATCGGGGCCGAGTTGCGGGAATCGGGTGGTGAAGACGACCAGGCTGGTCCAGCGAGCGACGACAAAAGCGGCGGCGACCAGCAAGGGGGTGCCGACCAGGAAGGCCCACAGGGTTCCGGTCAGCAGGTAACGACTGGGGCGAACGCCGAACGAACGCAGGGCATCGACCTGTCGTCCATAGGACTTGCCACCGATGTCCGAGGCGACCGCGGCACCGCAACGGGCAGCGATCAACAGGGTGGCCAGGACCGGCACCAGCACCCGGTACAGCCCGAACCCGATCGCGTGCAACAGGTTCTCTCGCAACAGTGGCTCGGTGTACCGCGAGTAGGGCAGGAAATGGAACGTGAAGTGGGTGGCCACGAAGCCCAGGATCATCCCCGAGATGGCGACGTAGACCCAGGCCGAGGGGCCGGCGACCAACCGGGTCGAGTGTCCCAGGAATCTCAGGCCCCAGCGAAACGAGGGCCACAATGGAACCAGCTTCAAGGGCGCCGCAACCAGTTCCTCGACGACCCGCGATGTTCCGGCCATGAGATTGCCCAGCCGGGTTCTGGGTATCGGGGCGGACGAGGAGTCGGTGATCGAAGCGGGGATCGGTACGAGGAAATCATCGGGCGATTGCCATTGATCCCTGGGGACTGCCTGTAGCGATCGGGATTCGGGGTCGAGAACGTACACGGCATCGGCGATCCCGCTGAGAGCCTTGAGGTCGTGAGTGACGACGATCGAGGTGCGGGGGTGCGCGGTGTGAGTGTGCTGGATCAGGTCGGCCACCCGGACGGCTGTGGCCGAATCGAGTCCCGAGGTGGGTTCGTCATACAACAGGCAGTCGGGATCGGCTGCCAGCGTGCGGGCGATGGCCAGTCGTTGTTGCTGTCCGCCGCTGAGGTGACGTGTTGAAACCGAGGAGGGGACCTCGAGGGTTTCCAGCAGGTCGCCGCCGCTGTCCCGAAACAGTGGTTGCCGCCGATGCCGGCGGTGATCGTGTGCGAATCGGACGTTGTTGGCCGGTGTCAATTCGTCGAACAGGGCAAATTGCTGGAAGACGATGCCGATCCGGCGTCCTGCCGAGGCACGGGTGACGGGTTCATCGTCGATCGTGAT